>JAAHTH010000658.1_pt1 | contig 21034 bp, 28 predicted proteins | sample 6116091 | NCBI WGS metagenome assembly JAAHTH01 (sample SAMN13939990, study PRJNA603662) | sponge metagenome | isolation source: marine sponge | host: Mycale hentscheli | place: New Zealand | collected 2006 | reverse complement strand
AAAATTGACCCCGTTTTTAACCAGTAGATCGAAGCTAGAACCCTCAGCACGTTCGAAAAAATTGTCGAGCGATTTGCGTCGTTTTAGATTGACCTCGATCTCATGGGTCCGCACTATCACGCCATCCAGTAGATCGATGTAATAACTCAGCGTTGCACCGGAATCCATTTCGACAGTGTACGGGATCCCCTCAAAAAGACCGACCGCCTGAATGTGATTTTCTACGATGGTTTTGGCTTCTCTAGGTAGTATTACGCTTTCCACGTTTAGGCTCAAAAAATCAGGGTTGCCCGTGAAGTCCGAAACTACTCCGATCTCGGATAAATTCCGTGGCGCTATCTCTATTCCATTTATCAGGTGTCTCATTTATTTTTTTATTTTGAAACGGTTAAACGTGGTGCTATTTCCTTGCTTTGTTGTCTTGACTATTTCCATCAGGGAACCAGTGATTTCGCCCATTTCGATATTAGTCTCCGGCTTGTTTTTTATCACGTCTTTTAGTTCATTGATCCCGTTCACTAGAACCGCAAAATTGAGGGCGTTCCCTGATGCCTGTGATCCGTTCACGATCTGGCCGTTCTGATAGTCTACCGCTAGTTGTGTCAGTTGCTCGTTTGTAAGGGCTCCAATTTTCTCGTTGAGTGATTTGGGCACCACCCTTTCGTTAGGGTGTAGGATCGCATGAAAACCGCCACGGCCGTCCACTCCTTTCCCGTTTGATCCTGTGTCCTCTATTCCTGATTCGAATGCTGGGATCGAGTTAATAAATTGCATTAGTAAGGTCGTGTCCCTGATGGTTTCGGCTAGTGGGTTTTTGCTATCACTTTCGAGTTTGCTGGTGTACGTTTGGAAAACTGACTCAGCGAGTCGGATCCTTTCCTGACGTTTTTGCTCTTGTAATTTTTTCTTGTTGGCTTCGTCTATAATTCGTTGTTGTTCCGCTAGTGATTCTTTGGCGTCGATGTTCCCGTTTTCGGCAAGTTGCCTGAAGGTGTCGGCCTGTTTTTGAGCGTCTTGAATTTCTTGGTTTAGGGCTTCAACTTTTCGCGCTGATTGCTTGACGAAATAATCGGCCGAAAGTTTCACGATCTCGTTAACACTTTTGTAGTGATCTTGTAAGTCTGTCAATTCTTTTTGGCGTGCCTGTTCCTCTGCATCTTTGCCTTGTTCCTCTATTCCGGCCCGTGATTCCATTCCTTGCTTCTGGATCTCCGTGATGCTTTTCTGGGTGTTGGCTTCAATGATCTCGATTTTTTTGCCTAGATCCTTTTTTCTTAATACTTCGTCATCATTTAGATCGTCTAGCTTATTGTCGTAGTCCTCGTTTATTTTATCGCGGACCGGTTGCGTGATATTATCCTGAGCAAGGAGCGCATCGCGTTCGTCTGTTAAAGCGTCTAGGCGTGCCTGTTTTTCTCGAGCATATTGATCCTTCAAAAACTCGATTTGCATGCCCTCGCGTTGCTTCAAAAATTCGGTTTCTTTTCTGACTCTCAGATCGATCAGCGCGTTGAGTTGTGTCGCATCGAACGCACCAGTCTCGGCCGTGTTCCTCAGCTGGGCCGTCAATTCCTCGTCGAACTGGTTGTCAATTTCTGCGAGTTGTTTGTCCTGTTGTATTATCAGTAGATCTTGTTGCAATTTTTTCTGCTGGCTCAGGTATCGGTTTTGTTCCTTTAGCGCTTCGTTTAATTTGCGCGTTGTTGTCGTTGCTTTGTCTTTTACTTTGTTGCTCTTTTTTTGACGTTGCTCGAACTCTTTTAGACTTAGATCAATGTCCTCATATTCGTCGTTTGTGAGGGCCAGCATTTCGTTCAGGCTGACTAGCTGGGCTTCCAGTTCTTCGACCTTGCCACGAGCGAACGCCACACGATCGCTATCAACGTCTGATACTGTGGCATCAACGAACGCGTATGGCACGCCACCCTGTGTGATTTTGGTGGCTTTTCTTACGACCTTGGTCCTAGTCTGTTCGTCCTTTACTCTTTGACGTGCTTCGTCTATGGCTTCCTGAAGTTTAATAGATTCGGCCCCGATCTCTTGAGTCTGTAAAAATAAAACAACCTTTTTCTGTGCGATCGCGCTCTTGTCAAGTTCGGCCGTTTTCTTTTTTATTTTGTTCGCCGTCAGGCTCTGATCTATGGCCAGTTTTTGCTTCCTGATATTTCGGTCAATAAGTTGGAATTCTCTCTCCCGTTCGTCGTTTAATTTTTTCGCTCGATCGCTGGCCAATTTTTCGCCGAGTGCTCGCCTGTTGTCTATGGTCTGTTGTGCTCTATCCTGTCGCTCCTGTTCCTCTCTAGCTTCTTTGGCTCCACTAGCGACGTCGTACCACGCCATGGCAAGTTCTGTGATCGCCGTAATGATTAAAAAAATGCCAATAGATGCGAACGCTTTCCCGAAGCCCTTGACGGCCGTACCGGCGTTTTTTGTTGCTACTCCGGCTTCTTTCTGTGCCTGTGCATATTGCCTAGTCAAAGGGATTTGCTTCAAGATCAGCGCGCCCAGTTCTTTGAACCCACCAGTTATGGCGAATTGGATCGCTTTGAGTCCCATCAGGGTCCCCTTATACAAGAGGAACCCCCGGATCAGTTTACCGATCACGTTCAGGATAGTATTCAAGTTTTCAGCTAGGAAGCCGATGGCACTTTTTAAGGTGTTAGAAGCACCGGTAGCGTCGCCCATGTCAAGAAGAAAACCTTCCCACGCTGAGTTCAAAAGGGTAAGTTGACCCTGAACGCTATCCAGCCTTTTCTTGGCCATCTCCTCCAACTCGTCATTTACGTCCGTGATACTGTCGCGGAACTCGATCAAGTCGCCGGATCCTTTCAGGAATGTATTAAAAGCGGCCACCGACCTTTTGTCGGTCAGTTCAAGGCTTTTAGCGAGGTCGATCCCTTTGTCATCGAGTTCCTTCAATCCCTCAGCAAGATCATCGAGTGAATTGATCGGGCGACCAAGTTCCTGAGCAAGATCCCCGGTACTGTCTGCAAGGTTTAAAATGATATTTCTGGTGGCCGTTGCACTACTTGACGCGTCAAATCCTGAGTTGGCAAGTTGTCCCAAAAGTGCGGTGGTGTCCTCAACGCTAAAATTGAAGGCGCTGGCCACTGGTGCGACGGTACTCAATGAAGTCTCATACGATGCAAAGGACAACGCTGATTTAGTAGTAGCCACCCCCAAGGTGCTGACCACTCGATCCATCTCAGACGCATCCAGACGGAAGGCCCTGAGCGCGGACCCGGCCACTTTCGAAGCACTCGCCAGATCGGCGCCGGTTGCTGATGCGAAGTTGCTGACCGCTTCGGTACTGTTCTCTATCTCCTTTGTTGTGAATCCCAGCTTGGCCAGTTCGATCTGGAGCCCGGTGATCTCGGTCGCCGTGAACTGACTGGTCGCCCCCAGATCCTTGGCTTGTTGTGTTAAGCCACTGAGTTCGTCCCGGGTTTTTCCACTGATCGCCGTCAGGTCCGCCTGAGCCTGATCGAACTCGATCAGCGTGCCCGTGACGCTCCTGAAAATTTGACCGATCCCTACCCCGGCGCCTAAGGTTCCGAGCACTCCGACCAGTCCCCTGATCGCGTCCTTGTAGTTCCCCACGTTGCGGAAGTTGTCCCCTACCGTCTTATCCAATTTTTTTAACTGTTTGTCCCCTGATTTGGCTGAGTTCGTGACCTTGCGGTATTGTTGTTCTAACTTTCTATACTGGGCCGTGTTCTTTTTACCAGATTGTTCAAGCACCAACAGTTGCGCCCCGAGTTCTTTGCTTTGGTTCTTTAGATCCCGGGTGTTCTTTTCTAATTTTTTGTAGGCACTGGCTTCGTCCTTTGCCAGTTTTTTGGATCTCTCGGCTTGTTTGTTTAATCGCTCGTTTTGCTTTGCCTTTTGTTCGGCTAGCCTGATCTGAGTGCTTTCGGTTTTGGTTTTTTGTTGTTCCAGTTTTTCAAGTTCCGCGAGCGCCTTGGTTCTGGTTATGGTGGCTTGGCTTTTTGCTTTGTCGATCTGGACCGATTCTTTGGCCAGCTTGTTGGCGTCGCTGGTTGCTTTGACCACGTTTTTTATTGCTTTCGATGAGTCGAACTTGGCGCCCCCTATTGATTTTTTTAAAGCCGTCGCCGTCTCTTGTACCTCGATTTGTAGAAGTTCCATTTTTTTGATCGTGTCGTCGGCACTGTCGCGGATCCCTTTGAATATATCAACTTCCGCAAATATGTCCCTACTACTTATTTTCTTTGCCATCTGTCGGTTTGTTTATCTTGTTATAGTTTTCGAGTTCTTTCAATAGTGTAAAATATTCCTTGGCGCTGATCTCTTTGGGCTTGATCCACTGGCCTATCCATTTGCTCAGGTGGATCAGGGTCTGCTCAATGGTCCGACCGGACCCGGCGTTCTTTAACATGCCGGCCAAGATACTCTCCTGAACCTCGGATTGTGTTAAGTTGAAACGGTCCCCGCTTATACAATATTCGAGTTCTGCCATGGCTTTCTTGTGCATCGTTTTCAGCATCCGTTCGTACATTTTACCGAGACCATATTGCTGAATATAATCGTCATAGATTCGTTCCCACGCAACTTGATCATGTGCCAAAGATCCGGCCGATCCCTTTCGAGTGTATTCCAATTCGCCATTGGTGCACTTGATCCAGTTCCACAAAGGAAGGTCCTCGATGCTTTCAAAATATTCATTAGATCCCGATAATTTTATAAAGTTCGACCCGGTATCGTCTGAGGATCTCGCGCCCCAATTTGTCCTTGCTGTCATCAGTAAGCCCGATGATACTCTCCGTATATTTGTAAAAAAGGTTTTCAGTTTCGCCATCGTCATTCACTTTAATAGGGTTCGCATTTATCTCAAAATAGTCCGGATAAATTGTTAAAAAAAACGATTCAAAAAATTCGCCCGAGTCTTTTAGAGTGTAATGAGTCCCGGCCACTTTCTCCGGATTAATGGCCTCAGTGAACTCCGAATAATATCCGATCACGTCCCCATCTTCGTCGATCCCTTGGTCAAATAATTGGTCCTCACGAACCAAGTCTAAAACCCATTTTCTGAACTCGCCACTGTTAAAAATTCCACGCCATAAAACCGAATTATAAAGGACCGAATATTGCCTTAATTTTTGCCCCAAAACAGTTTGTAAAATGTCGAAACTCATAATTTTAAAAAGTCATTTTTGCCCCTCTGTAGCGCCCGTCGTTACTGGATTTTTTCAGATCTCCGCTTTTTAATACTACCATACCACAGAACCATGTTAATCGCTTAAAACGCATTAAAAGGGCATCTATGGCCATAGTGGGTTTTTTGCTTAAAATGGCTTTTTGTGGCCGTTTTTTGGTCGTTTTTTTGGTGCGATTTTTACGCAAAATTTTCATAAGATCCCTACTGCTTTTTATTAAAAAAAGGGGACCGATTTTACACGACCCCCCTCCTTTTTTTGTCGTCTTTTTTTTGCTCTTATGAAGCGGTAAAAGTCTTGCTTCCTGTGAAGCCATCCTTCTTGATCGAGATCGTGTAACTCTCTCCAGATACAAACGAAAACGCCACCGTATAATTTCCATCAAGCGGTAAATTTTCATTGACCGAAGTGATCGTTTCCAATGTCGCCGTTGTGTTATTGTACAGTTTAAAATCTGCCAAAACGAGCCCTTTCAATTTCAATAAATTGTAAGCCGTTCCGTAATCGAATTCCGCGTCGAACGTGATCGAAGTGTTCGCGACCTCAGTGAAGTCGTTGAAATTTACGTCAATCAATCCCTTGAGATCGTTGAAGTTTATCCCAGCTTCATCAGGTTGCACCATATACATCGTGCCCTCGTCGAATAATCTGTCGAAGTCAAAGCCCACTACGATCTTGCTGATCGTGCTATCTGTTGCGAATTGATAGACCGGATTGAATGAAGGATTGTCCACCGCTATTGGGTACAAATATCCGTCAACTTTTGAACCGACTAGGTTCCCGTTTACGTCAATAATATAAACCCCGAAGTCAACGCAACGGTTGTTTTGCAACTTGCTCAAAAGTGTCGGACTTGAATCCTCAGCCCACAACTCTCCTGAGAAGGATCGCTTCCCTTGTCTCAGGAACGCCATGCGCCCACTGTTTGCTTCTTCGAACTGACTGTCTGCCTTCGGTAATTCCACGTTCTCAAATTGAGGAAGTGGGAACCATCTCTTGGTGTCGTCTGCTTCATTGATCAGGTCATTCCATACAGGAACGGGCGCTGATAAGTCTAGCCCATTTAAAACCCCGGTGCTAGATTTGAGGGGTACCATGATTAAGGTGCTCGTTACCGATTGGATCGGTAGGCACGCTGGAAGTCCGGTGTTACTTAGACCGGCTTCGCAATTACATCCTAAAGCCATTTTTTTATGTTTTAAGTGCGGACCGTTTTCATTTTTTCGGTCCTGTTTTTATTTCTTTTTTTTGGCTATTTCGTGGCCATCGCAAAACTGTCGGTGATCAGCACCGGCAATTCTGTTTGTATTTTTTGAGGTCTAGCCGAAGTTCGACCCCGGACAAATTTGCGTCCAAGATATTCTCAAACATTCCCCGGTCTGTTTCTACTCCGAAACGGCTGAACGTGATCAACTCGAATTCCTCAACGGTTTCGAATTGACGGTCGTCCTCAATCACTTGCATAAAGGAGCCGGCCAGTTTACTCATGGGCTCTACCACGTTGTCCCTGTGGTCCTTTGTGTAGTAGTTCGTTATGTCCGTTTCGTCTAAAAAAAACAGGCGCAGACTGGTGTCGAAATCTATCGCGCTTTCACGTCCCGGCTTCCTGATCCTTATCAGTTCAAGTAGCCATGCCAGCGGTGTTTTTTTTGTCATGTCATTCGTGGCTATGGTCCATTCCCTGTTGGTCGCCATCTTGGTCCCTGAGATATAAAAAGGGGCCGTTAGGCTTATGATCCCTTCAAGGTTTGGGCTTGATGCCTCCAGTGGCTCGGCCACTATGTAGAGATCTTCCGAAACTTCTGAGATCGTGTAAACGTCTCCGGCTTGATTTAAGACCGTTTTGCCCACCCTTGACCACTTGGTATCACATACGAGCGTTCGGCCCGTTGTGGCTTCGTAAGTGCCTAGCATGGTGTTGTCGATCTTATTGATCAGCCCGTTTACGATATTCGTGACCTCATTCGTCATAGCCAGTATGCTCTTAGTTTAATGGATCCGTTGAAATTGTCAAAGGATCCCACCCCGACGTATGTCACTTCCAGCGTCGCGTTCAGATCGCCACCGTCCACGGTCAGCAAATCGCCTACCTGATACGATGCACCAGCATCCACAAAAGTCAGGTCCTGAATGTGTCCGGATCCTGTCGTGGTTGCGTCGATGCTCGCGCCGGATCCTGATCCACCGGTCAACGAATAAACGCCGTCAGTGTAACCGGTCCCCGGTGTCAGATTATATTCGACCACTTGACCGATCGGTTGCCCCTGATTGATCTGGATCAATTCCTGAATAGCTTGGTACGTTTTAACCGCTAGGTTGTACCGTTCCCACATCAGGGAATGAGGGGTATCGACAACGATGGAATTCTCGGCCATTTGTTTCACTCCGCCGTATGGCGTCTGCTGATTCAAAAGGTCCCGAGCGTATTCCCAATATATGAAGCCCAATAGCATCTCATGGATCCCGTCACTTTCAAGGATCTGGTTCAGCCGGTACCCATAATATGCGCCCCCAAGCTTTAAGCCGTCACAATCCTTATTAAAAGGGTCAAAGATCTCCAAAAAATTCGGGGACCTTGGGACGTCATTCAGTAGATCAGCTTCGAACTGTTGGAACATTTTCGCCCCCATCAGGTTCACTAGATACCGTTCGGTATATTTCGTGATGTATGCCGTCAGCTTATTGGTCGAGTACATGCCTACACTCAATTCGTACTTGTCTATGAAGTCTTGCGGTTTTACTATCGCCATCGTTTCGTTTTTACTTTTTTAGTTTACCCCATCCCCGTCTTAGGAATGTCTTGATCACTGCGCCCGAAAGTTTCCAGAACGCCCCTTTTGGTAACCGTCGGTTGGATCCGTTTGATTCAAATAGGTAGGTTTCGCCGTCCTCTATTTCGACTTCGAGACTGATCTTGTCGGCCGTCTTTTTGAAACTGGCGTCAAACTTTTGAGCATCGACATCAACCGAGACATTCCCGGAAGCGTCGCGCTCTATGTCCACGTCTACCTTTTTTCCATCTATCGAAATATCCACCACCTTTTTAGGCTTGGACTTTCTAGCCTGTTTGCGATCGGCGCGCTTATCTTTGCGTGCTTCTTTGCGTTCTGCTTTGTCCTTTATCCTGTTTTCTTTTCGTTCCATTTTTTGGGGCGTTTTCTGGTTAATTTATCACGGTGCTAAAATCGCCGCTATGTCTGTTGAAATAGTTCCGAACACGAACGCGGTCTTGTCGTTTTCTTTGACATATTGAACTAGACGCGCTTCCGCTAGGATCGTGATCATGTTGCGAGTAAAATCGTTTTGATCTAGTCCCACGCTCATCCCGATATTGTTGCGGAATCGTACTTGAACTTTCGACAGGTCCCCGATCAGATAACTGTCCGCATTCATGTAAGTCGATGAGATCACACGCATCCCAGCCACTACCATCTCACCATCTCCGGCTTGTGTTGGTAGATACATTGGGTAGGTATATGTTCCGTCCGTTCCTTTCGTTAATTGAAGTTTTGCGATGTCCTCCGGGTTCATAACGATATGAGTCGGCGTATGATTTTCCCCCTCTATCTGTGCTTTTACCACGCGGATCAGGTCCGTAATATTTGCGTTCGGGACCGCGTTCGCAAATGTTCCGGCTCCGAAAACTGGTAGGGCCATTCCAAGTGACAAAAGTCCGTTGATTTGAGTACCACCAGCACCGACAAGCATTGCTTCTTCTATGCCCTCTTTTACTGAATCCATAAGGTCTAGATCGATCTCGCCACGGATGAATGTCAAGTCCTCAAGCATCTCCTTCGAGACCTTAACATAGCACGCGATTTTTTTCACTTCCTCGCTCACTTCAGTCCACTGTGGTTCGCCTTCTAATTTGGCGCCGGCTTCTCTCACGAAACCACCAGACTCGTCTGAGTCGATCGCTTTGCTCGCGCTGATTCTCTGTGAAACATAAGTCACGAATTTACCAGATGTCTGGGCCGTGCTCACGTTCTCCAAGATCCCGTACCTCTTGCGAGTTATTCGGTCTACCTCAGTGTCGAAATCTGTCAGCGCATAAGTTCCGGCATAGTCCTCGGCTATGGTCGTGTCTTTTAATTCTAAGTTGACCTTGCCACCATTGGCAACGGCTGACTTGATCGCTTCGATGTTCTCGCTATACGTCTTGAACATTTTGCCGGCCAATGTTTTCGGCTCGCTAGATTTTGGCGCCACCGCTTTTTCGGCCATGGCTTCTAGACGTCCCTCAAATTTGGCTATCGTTTTTTCGATCGCGCTGGTTTTTTCTCCGATCGACTTCAATCCGTCGACCTCATTTTTTAACGCTTGAACGTCCTCAGTAGTGGGTACGTTTTGCATTTTTTCTGCGAAACTTGCGTCGAGTTTTTCGACCACTTGTTCCGGTGTTAGATTTGTGTTGTTTTCCACGTTTTCTAAATTTTAAAAATTATTAATTTATTTTTTTTCTGCTTCTAGTCTCTCCAATGTTGTCCGGCAATAATTCAGCATAGCCTTCCCACCCCATAACAGGTATGAGATCGTTCCGCAAGCGGTCGGATCCTGTGGGTCGTAATATGTCTCCGCACGGCTTAAAAACGAATAGGATCGCTTTAAAACGTCAAGGCTCAAAGGTTCGCCGTTCGCTATTTGGGTTCCGCGTTTTTTACCGACCGCCGTGGCGCATCGATTGTTTTGTTCCGCGTTCAATTCGATCCCTCGCTTGGCGTTCTTTTTCGCCTGTTCTGGATGGTCTGAAAATGTTGCTTTTTGCTCCATTGATTTGACCACGAAAGGCCAGTCGAATGACTTCGGCGCTTCGGCTGACTTGACCGCTGGGGATTGACTCACTGGAGCCGGATCCTTTGAAGCAAGTAGCACCAGTTGGGCGCTGAGATATTTGACCTTCATTTCGATATTGTGTAGACGGTCATCGGTTCCCTTTCCGTTCGAAAGTGCCCTGATGCACGCGCCTAATTCTTTTTCAATTTCATGGATCGCATCGGTCCGATCCTGACCTTTTACCTCGACGACGTTCGTGAATGGATTAGATCCAAAGGTCACCGCTGAGCCTTCCCATAGGATCAGTTCCCTGATCTCATTGTACCCGTCGCCCTTGATAGTTTCGTCAGCCACGAACCCCATCTTGTCCGCGATATATTGGAACCCTATGCTATGTTCTTTTATGATCCCGTCAGCATAATCGCGGTAGGCATCTTCGCCGTCTGTCGATCGGCCAAGTTTTCCCACTGCAAAAAGTCCATGACTATCCTCAGCGATCTCGGTAAAAATCCCGATTTGTTTGGTCCATTCGTGGTGTCTCAGGAATGCGATCTTGCGGTTGCTCGATGACATTGGTCCGCGTTCCTGAATCGATTTGGTAAAGGCTCCCGGTCGGATCAGATCCCCATCGCTATCGATGGTGTCAAATTTCGAAAGATAGACCGCCACCTGACGGTTTTCACTGTCGAGATCCTTGATTTCGTAGGCGCCTTTTGTGTTATATAGTTTTGTGCTTTTCATGTTATTCCTGATTGTTTAGATCTGTAAGAATTCGAATTTCTTCCTCAGATAATTGGACCCCCATCGCTTGAATTTTTTCGAGCGTTTCGGCCTTGGTTTTTTGTACGTTCGCCTTGCTTTCCTCATCGACTTGCAAGACCGGCAAATGTGAAAAATCTGCCTTCAGGTAGTATTGAGAATCTAGCCCCCATTGTTTCAGCATACTGTCGTACATGCTTTGCGTTTCTGGTATGATCGTATCAGTGTAAACCATCCGAATCGAGTCGCGAACATTCGAAAAAGTGGCGCCCCTTTCGGTGCTGAATAAATTCAAAGAGAGGCCATACGCGTCGATCAATGCGATCTTGTCCGCGGTCAGTTCCTCGAATAGCATCAGGTCCTTGGTGGGGAATGTCATCGGCTTCCAGTCTACGTTGCTTTCGGTTATTATTAGCTCATCTTTGGAACGCTTGAACCAATCGCGCTGGACCTGTTTTTTTTCTTCTGGTGTCATCGGGATCGCTCCGCCCATGTCATTCTGTGAAGTGCTCAGGATCCCGATCGACCCGATGTTCTCAAGGAGCACGTTCCGCTTCCTGTATTGGGCTTTTAAATTCGACAGGGGGAACCTCAGGGAGTCGATCCGGCTGATCGGCTTGATCAGGTTCATCCCGTCGTCAGTTGTCAGGTATAACATGTTCTCCCACTCGATGTTTTCAGTGCTATCGTCGTCGTATGAAAATGTGAATTTTTGTACCAGATCATCGGTGTCCATGGCGTTTAATTTTTTACCGCTTAGATGGATCTCGATCTTGTTGGCCGGCAACGGAACGATCAGGTTCCGGACGTCGAAGGATCGCTTGGGACAGTACGCGAACGCGTTGGAATATAGGGCGTCCTGAACACTCAGCGAGTAGATCACATCGGACCAAGATTGCATAGCGTTCGGATTGTTGAACAGATCAACCAGCCAATGGCTTTCAATTTTGTCGCCATTCATGTCGTATAGGCACGGCTTATTGCTGGCCATCATGCTCGCACGTTTGTCGATCACGGCCCTAAGTTCCGGGATCTCTACGAATAACTTCCACGCGTTGTTGGTGTCTATCCATACGGCTTCTTTTACGCCCCAAATCTGGTTGGCTGATCCTGTGAAGCCCAGCCGTTCGCTGACCTCGTTAATCGCTCGGTTCATGGTGTTCCCTGATTGGCCGAGTAAATTGGTTAAAAATTGGTAATTCATTTGGTTCCGAATTGTTGTAAAGTTAATAAATTAATTTCTAGTCGAGCCATTTGATTAGATTTTAATCACTCGAGGACTTTCCTGAACATGCTCTGGGCGAAGATCGAAAGTCCAGCCAAACAGTCCGGCGCGTCGTCGTTTTTATTCTTGCCGTCCTTGCTATATGATAGCACCCCCTGAGTGAATAGCTGAGCATCCCGGTCGTCTCGCTTGACGTACTTCATGAAGTTCATGAGCCACGCCGATTGCATCAGGATCCGGGTCTCCTTGTTGGTCGTGTTGTGGACCTGTAAAATTTTCGTGGATCCCACCAGTTTTTGCAAGTGACGGGCGAACATCGCCCCCATGCTATTGGATTCTACTCGGCAATAAGACACGCGCCATTTGTTAAGCATCCCAGCGCATAGCGGAAGGGTCCGGTCGGTGTTCTCCCTTGAATATATGGTGTCCACTAGATAGCATTGAGATCCCACCAGCACCAGCACCGCCATCGCCGTATAGTCGGCCCCCTGATCAGCTACGTCGATGTATGCTATGGCGCCATCTATTCCATGTTGATCCCGGACCCGATCGAAGTCCTCAGGCTCCAAAAATTGTAGATCTGAAAACAGTCGGCCACCGATGTCCACGGGTTGTTGCATATACTCAGCGGACCAGATTTCTGGCGCCGTTCTTTTTTGTTTCTCCTGATACTCGGTGGTGGTCATTACTGTCTCGCAAAAGGATCCCCCTGATGGATCCAGTGCCGGCACAATGATCGACTTCTGGTAGCCATCTTGGTCCATGTTTATCCCGATCACATCCTGAACCGACCAGCGCGTTCCGATGTCGATCCGAGCGCATCCAGTTTCGAACCGACTGTCGTGAGTGGATTGCTTCCATGTCAGGATCTTATTGTTCACGGTGTCGCTCATGGCGTCCTCAATACCTCGGTAGAGGTCGTCAGTGATCCCGAGCTTAGTGGCTCCGAACCCAATGATCGTGCCCCCCACTCCGGACCCGAAGTAGCCCACCTGTTTAGATTGTTTCAGGTTCCAGCCCTGTAGGTTTTTTTTGTCATCGCTGAGACTGACATCAGGGAACACGTCCCGGAATGTTTCGGTCTTGATCATGGCCCTGACATCGTAGGCGAACTTTAGGTATAGCGTGGCCGTGCATGTGTTCCGCATGACCGAGTGCGCTGGATTGCGCCCCAAGGTCCACGCGCAGAATAGGCTGGTTATATAAGATTTGCCGGCCCTTGGTGGCATGCTCACGGACAGGCTTGACAGGGTTCCAGCTTCGACCATCTGGAACGCTTCGGCCACTTGTCTCAGGAATGTCCGAGCCTGAAAAAAGTCGGGGTCATACAGGAGACAAAATTCCCAAAAGTCAAGGCGTGCAAGTTCTAGGATCAGTTGGCCCCTGAGGTCCTCGGGATCGATGTGGTCCGGGTCTATTTGTCCGCTTTCCATGTGTGAATGATCTGGTTGATCGTGTCGCCTATGGGCTGGTCTTTTAATGTTCTCCTGAACTTCCGGTCGTTGATATAATGATGGACCGTATGAAGTCCCACGCTCAGCAATTTCATCTCCTCAATGCTCAATTTTTTGTACCCTCTACGCTTCAAGATCTTGGCTATCAGTTTTCTCATTTGTCTGCTATTTGGTTTGTCTGATCCGCATCAGGTTCGTCCTGATCCCGGCCCAATATTTTTTTAATTTGATCGGCGTCCAGATGGCCGAGGTCGATCCGTCTGGTCTGAGTTTCTTCTACCTGTTGAAGTGGGGAACCGTAGGCGCTATCCTCTAGCGCTTTGTATGCGCTGGTGTCGCCATCCCTTGCCTTTTTGATCTGGGCCAATGTCATCAGGTCCTCTTGGCTCAGGCTTTCCATCTCGCCGGTCAACGGGTTCTTGAGATTCTGTTCGATCCCTAGCCAATGTTTCGCGATCGTGCTCCGGTTCCGGGATCCTTTGGGTCGCCCCTTTGGGTTACCGCTTTGTCCTTTGCCCCATGCTGGTCTTAAATTGTTGTTCTTGTCTGTCATGTGTTCGGTGTTAATTCGGTGTATTTAATCGATTGCGATCCCGTTCACTTTTACAGGGATCCCCGGGTACAGTTTACGCATCCGGTCAATGGTTACTTGGACATATATCGGTTCCAGCTCCATCCCGAAGCATCTCCGGTCGTTAAAGTGTGCCGAAGCCATTGTGGACCCTGATCCTAGAAAGAAGTCCGCTACGAGCCCCTGAGGGGGGCACGATGATCTTATAACACGCTCACATAGATCCAAGGGCTTAGGAGTCGCGTGACCGCCTGTGGTGTCCTTTTCTGTTGTGTGTACGCGTCCGAAGTGCCAGACGTTGTTCATGTTGTCGTGCGTGTTGTCAAAATAGGCCCGGCCCTTTCTAAATTCTTCTAGGTACTTGTTGCTTTCCTGTTTGAGTTCTTTGAATGGTTTCAGGAAGGCTTTCCCTTCGCTGGCGTCTCTTAATCTTTGGTAGTAAGTTTCTGTCGGTACTTGAAATTGTGATTTTGTAAAGTAGTGCGATCCTGTTGTTGTTCCTGTGATGTCTATGACCTGTTGCGTGGTCCATTTCATGCGATCCTTTTCCCCTCTCAAATATTCCAAGATCGGAAGCCATTCATCAGGGAACTGGGCCTTGTTCTGTACCATGTCTTGCATCCCTTTCATGATAAAAATACATTTTTCGTCAGCTGGTGCGTACATCCTGAAACTTTCGAGCGTCTGACCTTGGCCGTGTGCTTTGTCCCATGTGATCAGGTTGCGCCATGAGATCTCACCGGCTCGGATGTATGGCCTCAGGATCTCACGGTATAGATCCATCAGTGGTTCATCCATTCCCCAGCAATAAAATGACGCGTTATCTTTAAGGTATGACAGTTGCAACGGGATCCACTCGCGATTGAAGTCCAACAGATCGTCAAAATTGAGGTTGTCGTTAAGAACGCCATCGGCTTCCTTTTTCATTCCATAGGGTGGGTCGTTGTGTGCGACGTCAGCGCGCTCGCCGTTCATGAGTTTCTTGACGTCCTCGGGGTTGGTACTATCTCCGCATAGGATCCGATGGGGGCCGATCTCTACCAGATCTCCTAGCACGATGTTCGTCTGAATGTGGTCCGGGATCTGTAAGTTGTCGTCTTCGATTTCCTTGGGCGGTTCTGTCGCTCCAAGATCAACCGGTAGATCGAGACCCCAGTCCTCCAATTTTTCGACCGGCCATTCATTCGCTAAAGTGTCCCAATCCCAGTCACCAAAACCCACGTTGTCCTTTATTATAAATTCCTTTTTTTGGTCCTCAGTTAGATCGGCCGCCTTAACTATGTGAACCTCTTTTAGCTTCGCTTCTTTGCATGCTCGGTACCTCATGTTACCGCCAAGAATGACCAGATCCTCATCGACCACGATCGGACGGATCTCTAACATCTGGGGAAAGGTCTGGATCGATTCTACCAGCCTTTTGAATTTTTGGTCCTTGATGGTTCTGGGGTTTTCTGGGTTCGGTTTGATCTTTGAAATCTTGACTTTTTCTATTTTCATTTTTGGAAAGTTTTCAACATTTTGTAAAAATACGAATTTTTTAAAACTGGTTTTTTTGGTGCATCGGTTCGTGGATCTTTATCAGTTTTTCTAGGTAACTATCGGCAACGATGAAGTCAGAATTTACCGGATAAAACGCGTCCGATTCTTTTAAACTTTCGAGCGTGTGCGGTTGCCTTTCTAGCTCCATTACGAGCATGTCCCAGCGCATCAGATCAGCCGGCTCCCATAGGCCGTAATCTATGGCTATATCAAGTGTAACGCGTTTCCATCCCATTTTTTTCCTGTGATTTTTATGGCTCTGTATCCCTTGTGGTTACTGGATTTTTTCATAACTAATTTTTCTAATGGTATCGTATCAGAAAAGGGTCTAAGTCGCTTAAAACGCTTTAAAATGTGTTTTAAACGCAAACCCGGTTTTTTATTCATTTTCCGGTTTTTGGTGCATTTTTCGGACCATTCTCAAGGTCTTTATCTGGTCAGAAATAGAACCGCCATAACCAAAACCGAGACGCTCCGGGGGGCATGTTTTTTGCATGTGTTCTAAGATTTCAGCGTTCGCATCTTGGGGTGTCATTCCGCGCTTCTCTACTAGAAATTTGTGAAGCGATCGCCACGTTCTGGATAGCAATTCTTGGTTGGTCATTTGTTCGATTTTTTTGTGATCCAATCGCGACAGGACTCATGTGATCCGTAAAAAACTTCGCGACTTTTTTCGTTTAAAACTCGATAGCCGTCCTCGATCCCGTCCCGTGTTTTTATCTTGATCCCCATCTCCTGAATGATATATTCAGCGCCGGCCATTTTTTCAAGGTGGCGAAATTCTCGGGATCTACGGGTTTTCCATTCGCTCATTTACCAAGTTTCAATATCGTAAATAATCATAGGGGTCTTAGGTCCACAACTGGCGCCTTGAATGTTCTGGTTAAAAAATTCGAACGCGTCGGATCTTGTAAAGTTGTCCTCATGAATTGAGTGCACCCGATGGATCTGGTCCACGATTTTTTGCATCGAGTATACCAGCCTATCACTCCCCTCATGGTAGCCAATTATGCAATAGTCATAACCGTCCAATTTCATCAGATCACTATCGGGGAATGTCTCAATCAATTCCTTAAGCATCATAACCAGATAATCAGGAGCGAAGTGATCAGGGCGACGAACGTGATCCGGATCATTGAATAAGCCATACGCTGGTGGTCCTTGGCCCAGTCTTGAACTTTTTGGATCTGGATCCATGGGAAGCACGCCAGAAATATCCGGTCGGCCAAAAATATCGCCAACAGGATCGGCGTCAAAAATACGCCCAAGGCGTTGACAAAAATTTCTTTTATTTTCATTTTTCAAGTATTAAAAACCGGGGCACTGTTTAAGGCTTCGTTATGGTCTCAGGGGCCCCGGTCGTGATCTTATCAATCAAATATAGCAATAATCTATTAACCAACTCGATCGAACCACATGGCGCAAATCTTGGAACCATATCGGACCGACTTGATTTTGATCCCATTCCATTCCACGAAATCTTGGAACCGATCGATGTCCTTGCGTAGGGTGTTTTTATACCACAAGATCCCAGCCCTGTCGCACCCATAATCAGCCGAAAAGGTAAACATGCGAGCATTGAAGCCGAAACGCTTCAAAAGGAGCCGGATGGATCTCTCAGAGGGGAACCCGTTGGTGTACTCGATTTTCATGATTCCATAAAGTTAAACAAAAAAAAAGCACCCCGAAGGGTGCTAGTGATTGGTAGGGATCCTCAGGCTCTCCAAGTTGATCGGCTGAGGGCGTTCCCTATTTTTTCAAGGGTCGCCGTGTGCATCCCTTTGTTGGGATCCTTGGAATTCATATAGACCCACATTTGGGACTGATGCAATCCAGCACGACGGCAGAACTCTGTCAGCGTTTCGTTGTTTGCTTTGAGGTGCTTCCGGATCATTCTCCGAATCTTGTCGTTGACGTCTTTAAGATCTTGCGGTTTCATGGCTCAAAATTAAAAAGGTAAGTCGTCGCCTTGTTCCGGTGTCATGTCCCTAATGGCTTCTTCCTGAAAGTTTTCAACAATCCCGTCCTTGCCTTCACTTTTGCCATCGCCTAGCGATATTCTCCAGACGTCAAGGCTCACGAAATATTTCGGCTGGCCCTCTTTATTTATCCACTCGCGTCCTTTCACGTTTACTTCTACCGTGACCCTTTCGCCACTTGCAAACGGATCAGCAAGATCACACCGGTCTTGTGTCAGTTCCATCCCGTAAATATTCGAGTTCCAAGGTTTGTCAGGATCCTCGTCTGTTTTGATTACGATCTCGCGCTTCTTGAATTTTTGCGTGATCTCTTTAATTTCTCCGATCGAAACGATCGTACCCGTAATTGTTGTATTCATTTTTTTGGTTTTTGTTTGGTTTTTAAATTGTGTTAAAAATGCCGGCGTAAATTTTCCGGGCTTCTATTATTCTATCAGTTATTTCGTCGATCGCTTCGGGATCGTATTCAACTTCAAATATCCGAATTTTTTGGCTATCAGGGATCTGGCTGAATGTCATCTGCTTGGTCGTTTGCTCTCTTATTTCGTCCTCAATGAGATCCATGGACCGGTCGGCGTTATCAGGGTACACCATCGCCTTATATGTCCGACGTTGAACCTCGTCGTTGATCATGTGGCTCGGCGTGTCTGTCAAGCAATAAGCCAGCACCGACCTTTTGACGCCCCTCAATGGCATATAGGCCGTCATCTGGTACCAGTATGTGGCGTTGTGCTTTTGTAGATCTGACAGGTCCACCATCCACGGGAACGTTCCGGCGTCGTATGAGCACTTAACATCGGCCAAAAATTGACCGCGTTCGTCGTCTACCAGAAGATCAGGTTCCCCGGTTAGGTAGTCGTTGAATAATCGATTTTTTTGAAGCTGATCAGGATCCAGATCCCACCCCATTTTTTTGACCAGCATCCTGAGGGCTTTCGGTTCGTTTATGATCCCTTTATCCAGATACTTGGATTGTAGCGATTTTTCGACCCCGTATTTATTGAATAAGACCGCGTCCAATATGCTCTGGTGTGCGGTTTTGCCCCACTCAACTTTACCCCGTCCCTTTGACATGAGCGCGCCCAGCTGAGACGCTCGAACGTACCAAGTTTCAATACTATCCAACTTCGCCCCCTTTGTCTTTTAATTCTATCGTTTTGAGTTGCTCCGGGGTCAGTGCATAGAGGTCCGTGATCCACTCGATGTCGATCGTGCGCCCGTTGTGATCTTGACCGTAACTTTTCAACAGTTGCCTGAAGCTGGAAGCGTTCAAAAGTTTTTTAGGTTTCGCCGGTGGTTTTTTGGTTTTGTCCGGGTTGGTTTGTTGTCCCTGAGCGTCCTGATCGGCGTCCGTGATCAGTCCCAAAATTGACGCCAGCAAGTAGCGCCGGTTGTATGTGATTTGGCTACCCATGATCTGGAACACGTTCTGCCCTTTTAGACTGACGTCATGCCTGAGATCTACCCACGATTCGATGGTTGTCCCTGATGCCGGGTGCACTATGATCGTGTGAAGTTCTGAGCCCTTCAATGGTTGCGTATATGTCAGGCCGTGCCTGTGCAAGATCGGGTTGATCACTTTCACGATCCTCGCCAGATCGGCGAACTTGTAACCGTATCCGGTTTCGCCCTTATAAATTGTTGGGCAATCCTGTTGGAATTCAGATAGGGCCGTGAACACGTTGGCCACTTTTTTCGATGCCCTTGCTGGGGCTTTTTTTGTTGTTGGTTTCTCCATTTATTTCAGTTTATAGATTTTAATTTTTAGGTTGAAAATTGTCAGCGTTTTAATAGTGCACCATCGTCGGCGCTTTGGACTTTTGTGAACATATCCGGACCCCACTCGGACCGCTTCGGGGTTCTCCTGTTCGAATAGATCCCGAGGTTTTCCATAGTAGAGATCCTCAGGTTTTGACTTCTTTCCTGTTCTGTTTTCTTTGGCCTGTCGTCTCATTTTATCGACCATCTGGTAGGTGGGTTCGTCGCCTATCCAGTTTCGTCCTGTGGACCACGATCCTTCAATTATTCCCAGATCGATCAAGGCCGGTACCAGATCAAAAGGGCAACGGTGGTCGCTGGCCACTTTACTCACGGAAACGAATGGATCCTTTTGGATCTGGTCCCTGAGGTTCACGAGGTACACGAGGTACTTCTGCTGGAGCCCTTTCCGGGCGTTTCTGATTTGTGTCATATGTTTGGTTTTTATTGATTACAATTTATTTTTTTTTATAAGATCCCTAGTCCTTTTTTTGAACTGGTCCGCGATCTGATCAAGTTCGTCGCGTGTGAATTTTCTGGTGGTCTTGGCCATGCTATCCAGCCGGATCAGTTCCGAGATCCCCCACCGGTCTTTTATGCTTTCCCTGTATGGGATCAGGTTCCCGTGTAGGTCTCGATTGCACCGCACGCACTGGCCGTTTATGTTCACGGGATCGAAGCGGATCGAGAAACAGGAGCCGGCCGGATAGTAGGGACCGGCGTCGAACTTCCCCACCAAGATCTTGGCGCACGTTATGCACTGTTTTCCCTGATCCCTTTCCCTGATGAAACGGTTGACGATTATTTGGGTTTTTTTCATTTTGGTCTGAACCGTCTCAAGCGCCTTTTTTCGTTGTTTCAGGTCCGCGCGTTGTTTTTTGGCTTCCATACGTTTGATCTTAGCGAGTTTCTCCATGGCTTCGATAGTCTTACACTCCGGAACCCAACAAAATCGCTCTAAGGTGCTAAAACGTGGCTCAAATCGATTATTACAGTTTTTGCATCGTTTCATTTTATAGGTTTAGGTCGTTAAACATGCGGTCCTTGACATTTTTCAACTCTTTAAAGTCGGCCAGCAATTTCAGGTGCTCGATCTCGATCGTGTTCAATCTCTTGGACTGTATCGAAAGTTCTCCGGTCACGATGTCCCACGCCTGACGGATCTCTACCAGATCATTCAGGGACTCGGTCATTGATGCGATCAGGTCGCTCCGTTCCGGGTGTCGTTTTTTTATGTCGTCTAAGCTGGCCCGGATCTTTATGATCTGGTGCGCGATGCTGGTGCTGATTTTAAAAATGTAAAAATTTGCTTCCATGTTTTAGAATAGTTTGGGGTCGTTTTTTTTGCTAAGATCTGGCCGATAATTTTGCACGGGATCGACGCCGTTGATCTTAAAACCAAGGCCATGATTCCAGTCGCATAAAATAGGTTCATTTAGGGGCGTGATTTGCCCCCCGGTTTCTTTGTCTTTTATTTTCTCGATCAGGATCATGGTAAAATATCTCATGGTTTTGTGCCCCGGCATCCTGTGCACTATAAACATGTCATCGGTGCGATTCAGGAAGCTCTTACCCCCCTCAATGTGCGAGCGTAGCGGTGGCTTCAAGTGGCCAGCAAAATCGCCGTCCTGAAATATCATAGAACTCCGACCGCTTTCCGTGTTCGGGTGTGTGCTCAGGTAGACGGTTTTGCCTGTTTGATTTACGAACTGACGGGCTTCATTTAAGAACCGGTAATTGGCTTGGTAGGTCATGTCTCGGTCCAGTCCTGTGAATGGATCGATCTGACAAATATCGGC
>JAAHTH010001413.1_pt1 | contig 21059 bp, 31 predicted proteins | sample 6116091 | NCBI WGS metagenome assembly JAAHTH01 (sample SAMN13939990, study PRJNA603662) | sponge metagenome | isolation source: marine sponge | host: Mycale hentscheli | place: New Zealand | collected 2006 | reverse complement strand
CACTAATTTATACTTTATTATAAAATAGTATAATTATTAGGGGTTGACTCTTTGTTAAAAGTATGCTATAGTATGTTTATTAGAAGTAATCAAAAAAGGAGTGAACTTATGAATTTAGAAGCGATCAAAAAATCTCTGGGCAAGAAACGCTTAGAGAAGATTCAAGCGATAGACCTGGAGTCTCAATACGAGCCCAATGACTTTATCGATATAATGATGAAGCGTCCTTACATTAATTCAGAACGGGAGACAGTTATCTTAGTTACAAGAGAGCCAGAAACCGAGACCGTTAAGGAATGGGTGGACTATGTTAAGCATCGAATTGATGAGATGGATCACGACCCGGACCTCTGGGATGCTCAACCACACTTGAAGGGCTAACGAAAAAAACCCCCGGAGTGTCACTAAGTTCCGGGGGCCGTCAAGTTATCTACTTGATTAGTCTAACACGGCTAACCCATTTGACAATCTCGACAGAGCGCGATGCAACGGGTTTGTACGGGATCAAGTGGCAAGCTCCCCGGCTCCATAGGCGGGAACATCCTGGCGGCTCTTGTTTTTCACCTTGACCTCAACGAGCCGCTCATTCTCAACCCAGGTCTTGATGATCTTTCGGACCCTGGCTTTGTCAGCCCGGTCACTGATCTCAAGCTCACAAATTTCTGCAACCAGGTAGCCCAGCCAATCGGAGCTCTGTTCGCTTTTTCTCACCCGCTCATCCCCGCGGGTAATTGCCAACTGAACATCAACCAGGTTTTGAGTCGTGATCCCGCTAAAGGCGTCAGGGGGGATAAAGGTGGTCGCTACTTGTACGCTGTCTCCATTCACATATTCAGGCGTTGCATTGTCTAGGTCGATGGAGACCAGCTTCCTCCAGTACGATGACTCAGGCGGAGGAGCCAGGTTGCTTTTCCCATCCCCAAAAAAATAGAATCGCTTATGGCTTTCCTTGATTGCATGACGCTCCACCACACTCTTCTCCACCCTGCTAATCGCTCTCACTGACCTGGCGGCTCCGACCAACCCGCTTGCCCCTCTGGCGTCCGTTGCGCTGGCCTCAACACCAGGAGCTATCTTCCTGGTGTGATGGATCAGCTCAACGCCACAATTACACTCATGGGCAATCTCTTTCCATATGTCACTGACCGCCCCTATCGCCTCGTTGCTGTTCTCGCTGACTGCATGGCTATGGATGAATGGATCAACAACCAAGAGGTCAATTTTAAGCCGCAAGATTTCATCCTTGAGACTTTGGGCTATAGGTTCAACAACCGTGACCTGTTGATTCAGCTCTTTGGCAATAATCAGCTTTTGGTCCCGTCCTGAGTTGATGAGCAAGCGGTCCCCAATATCCTCCTGGGTGATGTTGTAGTGGATGGCACAAGCCTCAACACGGCGGCAAAGCTCGTCATAAGGGTCCTCCAGATTGAAGTACCAGACTTTGTAAGGTCTAACGAGTGGCTCCCGGTCATTGAAGTAATCAATCCCGGTGGCACAACATAACAGCTCCATGAGAGCGTTTGAACTTTTCCCAATGCCGCCCTCTGCAACAGTCGCGGTCATATACCCTTTGACATAATGCTTAGAGGGTTCATAGATCCACTCTCGCGGCGGGATCGAGTGCCCCCCTACAATTTGATACGGGCGGCTGGTGATTGGCTGAACCTCTACCGCGGGAGTGTCACTGACTTGCTCCCCGGCCAGGTCCTCTGGATCAAATTTTCGATGGGCTGAAGAGATGGCCGCCTGGAGCTCCCGCTCAAGAACATCAGACCAATCATAAAACTCCTCGATCTTTGATTTGATCAATTCATAGATTACCAGGTCATCATAGTTTCTGGCTACCATGTGCCCCGCCGCGGCAACCACATTAGCATGGCGGTCCTGACCCTCGGCTATCAGTTTCAAAGTTAGCGCAAGGTCAAAGCGTTTTTGAATGAGCCCTAGTCCAGACTGTTCAGCAATGGCAACAACAGGAGCAAATGGTTCAATGAGCTTCTCGACAAGCTGAGCCCTGGGAATAGCCGTCTGAGCTTCCTGGTCCCCTTTAACCGTGAACGAGGTGAGTTCAGGTTTGCGACCCTCCTTGTATGGCCAGGCGATTGTCCCCCCCAGCCTCATAAGCGTTGTCGGGTTCGTGACCATTGGGTCCCCGCCTACCAGGGAACACAGGACCTTATTATAATGTCTAACGTCTTCCCCGGTGTTGACCCCATCCTGGAGCCTCCAGTAAGCCTGAACACGGGTGTAAGGGTGTCTTCCTGTTATTGTGTAGGCGTTATAAGATAGATCGCTTGTCTTGCCTTTTATATTGTACGCTGACTCCTGGCTGTCACAGTCAACCCAAACGCCAGGGGACAGATGAAAGTCCTTGTCTGTTGCTGACTTGTCCTCGCAAGTAACAAGGGAGGCAGGGCGAAAATATACAGAGTGCCCTGGCTTCTGATTTGTCTCATAGGCAAACTCCGCCGCCTGGTCTAAATCGTCAATGTCAAAAGATTTGTGACGATTGAGTTCCCCGCTCCCTGGATCTGTATGACTGATTTGAATTGAACCGTAGTAGATAAATTCAAAATTCCATTTTAGGTGATGCCTAATCATATCAAGATCAGGCTCCAGCTCTATCTCCCGCGGCCCCTCATAGGGCGATACCATCTAGAAATCTGGCTCACCTACAGTTGATTCAGAAGGCTTAATTTGGTTGTTCAAAGACTCTTTATCTTGCTTATTTACCTCAGCTAAAGAAGACCCAAACACTTCAAGGGGCTCTAATAGCTCCGCTGGCGGCTTTGACCATTGATATATCTTAAACACAGGCTCATAGTTTGTAGAGGACCCTTTTTTTGATGGTTCTCGGCCTGGCTTATTTTTACCCTCCCGGTGAGACAGGTCAAATCCGATCACGGGAAACTTGCCCTCATTGTCCTTTTGTTCAGCTTGCCACTTGTCGCTTATTGCCTCAATGCCCTTCACTGTGTTCCAGGAGTTTGACATGAGGTATCCAACGCCATCTATAGCCTTTGCATAGACCCGGATCTTGAACCCTAAATTGTAAGTTCGCTCTTGTCCCTTTATGCCCGGTTCTGGATTGGGGCCGAAACCTTCCCCCAAAGGCTTTAACATTGTAAAGTCTTGAGGTGCACTAAATTTCATATAACCTGTTTGTATGGTTTTAAGGTCGATCATGAACTTAAAATCCTCCGGGAGTAAATCCGGGTCACTGCTAATTCCGTATGTTAAATCTCCAGAACGAGCGTCATATTTAAAGAGCTTCCTTTGTTCCTTGTCCTCATTGTTTTCAAATACTAATCCTAGTCCCATTTTTTTCTCCTTTCTAAAATCCGAAAATGGTTCGTAAAACTTCCCGCTTATCCGGGGTGTTAAATTCTGGGTCCATAGGGTCCATTGGGATGATGCTGGCTAGAAACTCAGCACCCCCTAGCGCAAGAAACCTCTCAAACCTAATCAACGCCTTTTTGATGTCGCTCATGATTTGCGGGATGTCCCCATCTTCCAGGGTGACAGTTGACGCCGATGACACATAAAGGAACTTGACAGTCCAGCCAGGTTTCGCGGCGGCGTAAATGGCCCTCTGACGCTGATGCTCCCGGCTCATGGTGTTAGGTATGCGGCTGGTCGTTTTAAGATCGATGATCGTTTTGGTCTCCGGGAACACAAAATCCAGGTAGCCCCAAATGGGTAAAACCCACTCCTCTGTTTTGCAATTTATCACCACTTTATGCTGAGCTGGTCGATCTGGCCGCAATGGGTCTTTCTCAGCGGCAAGCGGTTTTCCGTATTCTTTTAACGCCTCAATCCCTAGTTTCATGGATGGGTTTATACGGTCCCTATTTGTCTCCAGGGCGCGATCAGTCAGCCTCATGCCTACTAACTTATCATACACCTCGTAGGCTTCTGTGAGGCCATCCTTGAAGCTCAGGCCGCCTAATATCACCTGTTCTATCCCATGCTCTATAGCAGTGCCTCGGTCAACATGAGAGCTCATATTCCATTGGACACCAAGGCAACGGGAGGCAATAAATTTAGCAGGGTTGTTGATTGCGTCATTGATCATCGAGGCTGACCCGTGATCAATCTTGTGACGCTCAAAACCGTTCATACTTTGGCTTCCGTATAATAAAAGAAGCCGCCGCCATGCTGGATGTATACACGGGAGAGGCATAGGCGGCGGCTATAACCCGAAGCTTTCCAGGGAAGGTCGCTCCAGGTGTTCATTTAACTTTGTCCTCATAGATTAAATCTGTTAGGGCAAACTCTTGAGGAAGTTTTAACCCTAAGTCCCTCACAAGCTGGTGAAGGTGCACTCTAGTCCTTATGTCACGAGGTAGGCCATTGCTGACCCATTGGTTCACTGCTTGCCTACTGATCCCTAATTCTGTGGCCACTTGAGCCTGGCCTCCAAGGGTATCTAAAAGGTAGCGGATATTTTCTTGTTTGACAGTTTCCATGACATCGTGATATGTCTGTCTCATAGACAAGTAAAGAATTACTTTCTAAGTTTGTGATTTTAATTGATAGAGAAAGGGGGATAACGGGATTTAGTGTTGACTTTCGGGAGAGGAAAGTTTGGCATTGATTACTCTGAGTAAAGTATGTCCAGGGAAAACAATAATATGCCGAAATTTAAGCCTAGCTTTAAACATCAAAGGTTTTTGCAACGGGTTAAAATGTTGCGAGAGGCAAACGGGAACCCCCAGGTTTCTGTGGCTGATGAGATAGAAATGAACAGGAGTTCATATGCTGACTTGGAGGCTGGGTTAAAGCGAGTTGACATTGATAAAGTGTTCATGCTTGCAGATTATTACGAGGTAACAGTTGGATTTCTCCTTGCTGGGGAACGCGGAGATCTAACGGAGAGGCAAAGAAAAAGAATAGAGCGTATATTTGACCTATAAGGAGGGTTTTATGGCGATTGAAGAAAATATAAATTCAGAGAGTCACGCGATTTGTAATGACTCAGTTAGTGAACAGCGTGAATATGGTAAGTTTTATTATCGAAGGGGACAGAGCACAGGGGGATATAAACAACGCTCAGAAAGCGTTGGGGAGACATATAACCTGGACGCTAAAACAACGGCGGTTGTGCGATTTTTAATTAATGCTGAACGCTTCAACAGCGTGGCAGATATATATGATGCGGCAATGAGCTTTTCTGATCCAAAAACATTTGCCATGCATTATAATGTAGATAAAAGCGCAGTGACTGATTTGGCTTTATGCGCTGATCACCGTAAAATATTTTGGTGCAAACACGCGAACCAGTGGAAGATGGCGGCGTTTTATTTAGATACGCCATTAGATAAGGCGTTAAATCATTGCATGAATAGACCTCTTTTGACGCCCTGGCTCGGAGAGGACTATCAGGTTATTGGGTGTGATAATGGTGCAACATTCGCCTATACAAATAATTTGATGATTGACTGTATTGAAATTTGCCAGGGGACGCTATTAAGCGCAAAGGAGAATACAGGGTTTGCTTTTCACGATATACAAGCCCTACAGCGTTTGAATAAACATATATCAAGATTAATCGTTTAAAAATTAGGGCTCATCACGCCCTTTTTTGTGCCTTATACTGTCTATAAGACAGACAATTGAAGACAGGAGAGACCAAAATGTTTTATAAGCAACTTATAACCTCTTTGCTGGAGCTGGTGTGCTTTCTAAGTGTCCCAACTCTGATGATCTTTTTCTTTGTCGCGTTGGGGTTTCAATGGTGAGGAGAAACCATTGGAAGGCAACGGTCCACATGGAGACCACAGAGACCTTTTACACCATAGCCTCTGATTACTATGACGCTGACGAGAAAATTGATGAGCAAGTTTATCAGTGGGCTAAGGACCGCGGCAAAGACCTAAGTGAGATTAATTTTACTATTGAATTAGAAAGAGAAGACTGATGAGCCTGGTTGTTGCAAAGTCACATAAGCCTGGTGAATGGCATAACGCAAAGAACCCGAATATGAGCTACACCAAGGCGGTCATGCTTTACAACAATGGGCTCGGCACATTGGCTCAGCGGAAGGTCGATAGGACCGCCGGGCAAGAAAAGTATGAGCTGGTATTTATCAAATTAAAGCGTCCAAAAAAGATGAGTGATGGGACCATTAAGAAGCCCTACTCCTGGAGGCTCTATGTGCCCCTTAGCGAAAAGTCATGAAGAGTTACACCAGGTTCATAATCTTTGAGGGAGAGAAGGTCCTTTTCAGAGCATACAACCTGAACAAAAAGCCTGAGTTTGAAAGCGAGATTAAAGAGAGGCAGTTACTCAAACTAGCGATGGACTGCTTGGTTGCCTACGTCAGAATTATCACAAGGAAACGCAATGCAAAATTCGGACAAAATGCTGATTAAGAATTGGGACCAGTTTAGCGGAGAGTACAAGGACCCAAATAAAACAAAAGCACTAGAGCTCGGAGTATCAAACGATGAGCTCCTGGTACGGTTGGTCAATACGAACGAAATGACCCTGGATAAAGAAGAAGCGAAAACATTTATCCAAAAGGCAATGAGTTTACATAGGAGGATTTGGCCAAATGGTTAAAGCAGTCATCATACTCATTTTTGCGAACCATTGGCTCTACCAGGTCGAGAGTTTGCCAACTTATGACAACCGGGCGGATTGTCACAACATGATCCGGGCACACCTGGCCGCCCTACCACAAGAATTATTAGATGCAGGGCTCGGAGTACATTCAACCGAGTGCCGCGAGATCCCTTTTCCACAACAGAACCCAAGGAGGAAGATATGAGTCATGAGGACGATTGGACCAGACGGGATATGAGCCTGGTTACATATTTGGAAAAAGATGCCGCAAAGATGATCAATTTTGAACCAGAGACCCTAAGATCATGGCGGGGCGATGGGCTAAAGTTCCCGAAGATTCCAAGATATTTCAGAGTGGGCGGCGGCGAAAAAAGAAAAACCGTAAGATACCGTCATAACGATTTGGTGGAGTGGCTAGACTATCAAGTGAAAGCTGAGTGTGGCGAATAATGACCCAATCTGCTCGACCTGTGCTCGACCTAAGCCAGACCTGCGCTCGACCTAGCAAATGCACCCCCGGAACCTGCTCGACCACCACCCCTATATTTAGGGGTGGGTCTGGCAGTGGGGGAGCAAGGAGTGAAAATGACTGTTAAAAGTGCTCGACCTAGAAAGCCCTATCCAAGCAAGCGGCAAAAACCAAAGTCTGACCCCAGGAACACAGTGACTCCTGAATTTATGAAACATGATGCATGGCGGAATGAAGCGGATCAAATCCTGGCTCAAGTAGACCAGGTGGTAAATGATATAGAAACAAAGTGGGGCTATGGCAGATTGAAGAAGCTAACCGGGTATGAGCTCTATGAAAAATGGCAATCCCAAAGAGATAAATTCAACAAGGCGTTTGAGATAGGAAAAATTGTCGATATACGGGTTCATGGGGCCGCCATGATAAAAGCCTGGCAAGCATTAGATAGAGCGGCCACAGAGAGCGGATACGAGCCCTTAGACCCCTTCTGGTTAGAATACAAGCTTGAAGACGGGAAGATTGTGGTCATTGCAAACTGTGACGCGGGGAGTAAAGAGGCAAAGAAAAACTTAGATGGCAGAGATGTTATCGTGTATAATATTCAGGATGCCGCGGCGATTATTGCATCCTTTTGGGACCGGGAGACGGATGCAATAGCTAAAGCGGTGCAAGAACAATTTCCAGGGGCGCGGATAACTGCCGCGAGAAGAAAGGAACCCCTGGAAGATGAGCTCCCCTTCTAGAAACAAAGGCTCCCGGATAGAGCGGGAAGTAGCGCAAAAATTCCGAGACATGGGCTTTGAGGCCCACAGAGTAGATGAGAAACGCGGCCAGCTAGGCAAAGAGAAGAGCACAGATGTTCATGTGTTTCTTGAGGGCAAAGATAAACCCCCTACGACCATCGAAATCAAAGGTAGGAAGAACGGTGAAGGGTTCTCGGTCCTGGAACGATGGAAGGGCGATAATGATCTCCTGATCCTCAAGAGGAACCATCGTCAACCCGCCGTGTTCATGGACCTGGATCAGCTAGAGAAGCTCCTGAAGCCTTGGGGTACTTATGGGGGCTAAGAAGCAAGAGAAGGTCTCTGAGGTCGATCTAGGGACCCCTCAGACCCGAAAGAAGCTGAGACTAGATCCTGTTGATTACATGGCCAGAGTATGGGGCAAGAAGTACCGGGACATAGTGGCTATTGAGGCCTCAGCCAGGGAGATCAGAAAAATATATCTGATGGAGCTACATGGATTATTTCCTAAGGCAGTAGACCTCTCAAGTGTCCGTGGAAGCTCCATATCCATGTCAGAATACTTGGCAATAAAGCGGAGGGACAATTACTTGCCCTGGGTCCGTAAGGTAGGCTCCTGGAGGTTTAATGTGCTCCTGTATTGGCTCATTGATGAGCTCAACCTGACCGAGATAGATAAGCGGATAAGAAAGCGTAAAGGGACCGCAAAAGAAATAATATTACTTTGTTTAGTTGAATACGGAAAAATCAGTGGAAACATTAAATCTAGCCCCTCGTTGAGTTGACGCGGGGGTCTGGAAATGGTATAAAACCGTACGTTGCAAAACGTGACATTGAATGATTCTTCCTCCTTAAGAAAAATATGTTGGACCTTTGCCAAGGTCGGTCACTCAACATATTTCAAGGACCGCAAAAAATGAAGATTGAAGTACCCTCAGTGGAGACGCTGGAAGAGGGTGATGTTTCGTTCTCTATCCATGCAGACAATGATGATGGCTCTGTAATAGTTGCAGAGGTCAGTCGTTGGCCCTCAAGAGCCGCGGCGGAAGAATATATGCAGTTCCTTAGGCTTGAGGCTGAAGGACTACTATCAGGGACAATGATACACTGATGGCATTAACACGGAAGAGAGCACTGTTCGCCAGAGAGTTCATGTTAGACAGGAACGCCACCCAGGCGGCCGTCAGGGCTGGTTACACGCCCCATAGGGCTAATCAAGCTGGCTATCAGTTAGTGACAAATAATGACGTACAAGAGGAGATCTCCAGGCTAATGTCTGAGAAAAACAAGGAACTTGATTGGTCGAGAGAGGCTATACTCGCAGGGCTCGCCCGTGAATCTCAGCTCCAGGCTGAGGATGGAGGCAGTTCAACCAGCCGAATCCAGGCCTTTGCCCAGCTCGGCAAGCTAACGATGGGAGAGCTGAACCGTAACGAAATGACGGGCGGATTGACCGTTGAATGGTTAGATAATGCAGAAAATGCTGACGATAAGGATGACGATTAAGGCTAACCCATTGAAATCATTAAGTTTGTGGAAGATGTAAGATCTGCTTGTGCTCCCCCTGCCCTGGCGGGGAAACGATGTTTTGTCCCGGTTTGTCCCCCTGCCCGGCGATCTCCGAGGGGGGTGGGGCCGCCAGGTTTTAAAAATATATATTTACTATGACCCATATAAATTTTTTTCAATTTTCGGAAAAGGAGACCTAAAGTGCCGAGTGTAGGGAAAAAGAAGTTTTCATATGGTAAAAAGGGCATGGCCGCGGCTAAGAGTTACGCCAAGAAAACAGGTAAGCCAATGAAGAAAACCAAGAAACGGGGCTACTAGGACCCAAAGTGCCCCAAAAAGTTGTTATCCCGTATCATCCGAGACCGTTACAGCGGAAGCTCCACAATGATCTGAAGCGTTTCAATGTCATAAACTGCCATAGACGCTTTGGGAAAACGTGTTTCTCCATTAACCATCTTATTCGGTCTGCTTTGACCAATAAGTTGAAGAATCCGCGGTATTTATTCGTTGCACCATTCAGGTCCCAGGCTAAAGAAATTGCCTGGTTGTATCTGAAGGATTACACAAGGCCCCTAAAGCCCAAGTTTAACGAAAGTGAGCTGAGGTGTGAGCTCCCAAACGGTGCACGTATTCAATTAGCCGGGGGAGAGAATATCGATGGGTTGCGCGGGGGCTATATAGATGGGTGTTGTATAGACGAAGTTTCGCAAGTACACCCCCGCGTCTGGGCCGAAGTCCTCAGACCATCGATGGCTGACCGAAAGGACAGTTTTGCCATATTTATAGGGACCCCTCAGGGTTCTGAGAATGCTTTTTACGAGCTGTATCAGCATGCTCTCACGGCTCCTAATTGGCTTGCCAGGACGCATAAGGCAAGTGAAACAGGGATTATAGACAAAGAGGAGCTTGAGGACGCCAGGAGGTCCATGAGCGAGGACCAGTATCAGCAAGAGTTTGAGTGTTCTTGGACACAGAGCCAAGCTGGAGCGATTTACCAGGGGGAGCTCCAGGAGGCTGAAGAAGAAGGCCGAGTAACTCATGTGCCTTGGGATAGAGCGGCTGAGGTTCATGTCTCATTTGACTTGGGCGTCAGTGATGCAACAAGTCTAGTTTTCTGGCAATTATGCGGCCAGGAGATCCATTTTATAGACTGCTATGAGTCAAATGGCCAAGGGTTGAACCACTACGTCAAAGTGCTCAGAGAGAAACCATATACCTTTGGACGGTTTTATTTTCCACATGATGTCCAGGTCCGGGAGTTGTCTACCGGGCAGAGTCGAGTGGATACATTGAGACAGTTAGGGGTCAATCCGACAGTAATGAAACGGAGCGGCCCGGAAGAAAGAATCCATGCGGCAAGGATGTCCTTTTCTCGTATGTGGTTTGACAAGGATAAATTTGGCCAGGCGTTAAGGTCGCTGAGGGCTTACAAATATGACTATGACCACAAGCGGAAAATCTTTTCCCGCAAACCGCGTCATGATTTTGCCTCTCATTTTGCAGATGCCTTTGGGCAAGCTTGCGAGGCTTTTAAAATAAGTAAACCTAATTCGGTATTTGCTCAGCGGGATAGGAGCTGGATCGTATGAATGAGCCTCAAGTATGTGAAAAGTGCGGGTGTGAAATGGACCCTCGCGGGACGCATTGGGTACATGGCCATTTACAGTGTGCTTGCGGAAAAAATATTGACGAATGTTGCCAGGGTGAAACCGCTAACGAGCTCAATGATTGAGCCAACTAGGAAATATAGCTAATGGCTAAAAAAACTGAGGAAGAACTTTCCTCGATCATCTCATCTCATTTACGGGACGCTCTCGGAAATGACTATGACCATTTATCCGCAACGCGGGTTGATAACTTGGCCATGTATGAGGGTGAGTTGGAGAATGTTATTGCTGGTCGTTCACAAGTTACGAGCCGGGACACGTTGGAAGTTGTTGAAATGGCGATGCCAGCTATTACCAGGACGTTCCTGGGGGCAGAACCCGCCGCACAATTTCAGCCTCAGAACCCGGATGATGAGGCCTACGCTGAACAAGCGACTCAATATGTGAATCATTGTCTCTTTGTGGACAATCCAGGGTTCCAAATCTGTCAAGATTGGTTTCGCTCCTCTCTTATCACGGGTACAAGTTTTGTAAAATTATACTGGGATGAAACGCCTGAAGAGAGAGAGGAGAGTTACACAGGGCTCACTGAAGAGGAGCTCCGTATATTGGGCAGTGATGAGACTGTGGAGATTTTGGAGCACTCTAGTTTCGGTAAGTCTCAAGAGATCATCATGGGGGAACAGGATGCCATGAGAGCGGCCCTGGAGGGTCAGCAAGTTGAAGCGGTTCATGATGTAAAAATTAAAAGAGTGAACACTAAGGCAAGGTTGAAATGGAACGCTTTGCCTCCAGAGGAGATGTTGGTTAATGCTGATTGTCGGAGCCTTGAGGAAGAGGACCCAACTTGGACCTTTTGTTGTCATCGCCAGGCGGTCACAGTTGAGAACCTTGTTGCTGAGGGTTATGACGAAGACCTCATCATGGACGCGGCAACAGCCGAGGATGATTACTCTCAGTTACACCAACAAAGGTTCAATGATCTAAGCAGAACCGGGTTGAACAATGCCTATGACAATGTTGATGATATGCAACGGAAGGTTATGGTCTATGAAAACTATCTACGTTGTGACTATGAGGGCACAGGAGCCAGCCAGCTCCATAAAGTAGTCTCCATAGGAGGAGCTGACAGCACCAAAATTTTAGATGTTGAGCCTGTTGAGGAGCTTCCTTTTTGTGAGCTGACCCCAATCAGGCGTCCTCATAGATTGTACGGTTATTCCCTGGTTGAATTGACCAAGCCGTTGCAGAGGTTAAAAACTGCATTGCTTAGGTCCATGATGGACGGGCTTTATTTGTCGCTGTTTCCTCATAAGGGGGTGAATAGTGCGATGGTGGAGATGGACGATCTGTTGTCAGAGAGCCCTGGAAGTATTTACCGGGTCAACGGTAATCCTAATGAGGCTATTGTAAATATGAGCTCTAACTGGTCCGGGTCCCAAGGTTTCCCGATGCTCCAGTTTATTGACCAGATGATCCAGAAGAGAACGGGCATGAATGATATGGCCGCTGGGTTCGATGGCAAAGCTCTTACTGGAGAAACAGCCAGGGGCGTTGATGAAATGGCCGCCGCGGCAAAGTCCCGGTTAGAGTTAATTACTCGTAACTTTGCAGAGACAGGCTGGAAAAGGTTAATGCGGTTGTCATTAAAATTTGTCAATCGTCATCAGAACCATGAGAGAGTGATCCGTCTAACGGGTAAGAATTGGACAACGGTTGATCCTAGATCCTGGATGAGTGATTTTGACGTTACAGTAAGCACAGGAATAGGCGTAGGGACCCGTATGGAGGGCGTACAGAAGCTCAACTTCATTGCATCGAAGATTGAGTCTGTTATGGGCCGAATGGGCGTAGATAACCCTCTGACGAACTTGACCAACTATTATAATGTCATGAGAAAACTCTGCGAAAGTGCCGACCTGGACCCTGACTTATATTTTGAGAACCCGACTCAAGCTATGGCCATGAGGAAGCAACAACCTCAACAGCCAAGCCCTGAGATGATGAAGGTTCAGGCTGAAATGGCAATGCAGAAGGAACAAGCTCAAGCTAAGTTGCAACAAAGCCAGGCTGAAGCTCAGTTAAAAGCTGAGACTGATACATTGAAGGCTGAAAAGGATGCCGAGATAGCCAGGTTTAAGGCTGAGATGGAAGCGGCCCAGGCGCGAGAAAATGCTCTCCTGGACGCTGAGGTAAGGCGAGAGGTTGAGGCTAATAAGCTCAAGCTTGAGTATGAGCGGATGGCGGCTCAGCATCAGTATAGAATGGCCGAGCTGGAGGCAGAGGAACGCCTGGAGGCTTCTAAAATGGCCGCTGGCTCAAGTGATGGCCAGGGTAATATTAACGTCAACGATTAGGATTAAATATGCGCGGATCTCATCATGATCAAAAGATAGCTGATGACTTTTTGGCTTATTTGAAAAATGCCCCGGCGAAAACAAAAACCAAAAAAGTAACCAAGAAAATTAAAAAGGGTAAAAAGTAATGGTTAGATATATCGGAGGAATGCCTGTTAACCCGGTTGGTTCTTCTTTGATAAGTGACGCTTTGATCTATCGTCCCGATTATGGCGGAGCTGGGCTATTAGATGATGGGGCTGAGTTTGACCCTTTGAGGAATAGCTTTGCTGGCGGAATGTTAGCCGGGTATCAAATTGACCCAATGACCGGGATGCCCCGGACGGTTACTCCTAGCGGCGTTTATGCTTTTGATCCAACTAAGCCCCCTGAGGACAAATCTCAATCAGAAGGATTGGGTGAAGGAACTTTTACAATTAGCGACCTCATGGAAATGCAGAGTAGCATGAACCAGGCTAATTTTGGAAATATGGACCCTGAAACTGTGTTCCAATATTTCGATGCAAAAGATAACGGGACGTTTGATCTCAAAAAAGCCCCCGCGGGTAATTTTGGGAATTTGTTATATGGCATGGATGGAGATACCCCAGTTGGCTTACATGAAAAAATCAACCCTGATACAGGTGAGCCTTTAGGTAAAAGAACCGCCATGATGCAGATGAAAGCTAGACTAGCTGGGATTGATGAGTCGGGCGGTGGGCCTTAATGGAAGATAAAGGCGTTGAGGTCAGGGCCTCTGAGGCCCAGAGATTATTGAATGACCCTCTTATCCAGGAGGGTTTTGAGTTATATGAACGAGCGTTAATAGACAGAGCTGTTTTCTCCCAGGATGATACTGAGAGATGCAGACTCATGGACGCTGTTCACGTTTGCAGGATGGTGAAAAAGCATCTTCAAACAACTGTATTTGACGGCAAGAAAGCCGCCAAAGCCGCTGACGAAATCGCCTCTGGCGAGCGTTGGCTATAGGACAAGCGAAAAGCCCCTAAACAAACTAAGGAAAAAGTGAATGTCTCTTGAAGAACAGGGCGATGCAGTCGCTCAATTTGAGGGGCTTCTGAACACTGAAATTGAAAGTGTTGAAGAGGTCCCGGCCTCCGAGGAATCGGAACAAGCCGAAACCGAATATGAAGAAAGTGCCGAGGTTGAGGAAGTCGAGGCCGCTGATGATGCCGATGAGGTAGAGGAAGCGGAAGAGGCTGATGAAGCTTTGGAAGTTGAGGCCGCGGAAGTTGATAATACTGAAGACGACCCAGATGACCCCCAGGTAGAGTTTACCCTCTTAGATGGACAGGTGATCAGGACAACGAAAGAAGAATTAGCACAATCCTATATGCGTCAGCGAGATTACACTCAGAAGTCTCAAGAAAATGCTGAGGTCAGAAAAAACCTTGAAGCGAAACAAGCTCAGTTCTATGCAGAGATGCAGAGACAGCTTCAGATGCTCCAAGAAGTTTCTGAGCCAGAAGTTGATTGGGCCGCGAGGATTGCAGAGGACCCTTACGAGGGGCCGTTGGAACATTTTCAATGGCAAGAGAAGCAGAAGAAAAAAGAGCAATTAGCGCAACAAACGCAACATTACTATAATGAGCAAGCTCAACAGTATGTCGCTCAACAGCGTCAACTGTTGCCTCACCTCATTCCAGAATGGAATAATCCAGAAGTTGCCAAGGAGGAAAATCCTCAGATTGGTAAATTCTTGGTTGAGGAAATGGGATTTAATCCAGCGGATCTAAATTCTGTCCAGGATGCTCGATTGGTCAAGCTTGCGTTATTAGCTATGAGACAGCACAAGCTACAATCTCAAGCTGGCAAAGTTGTTCGTAAAAAGGTCAGTAAGGCTAAAAAAGTTTTACGCCCTGGCTCGATTCCTAAAAAGCAAACTTCACGAACTCGATTAAACAAGAAGCTTGAGGCGATGAGATCCAACTCAGGGACCGATGCAATAGCGGCGGCCTTTGAGGAAATCTTGTAACTCATAAAAAGGAACTAGTAAAATGGCAGTACCAGCAAATACTGTGGTGGTCTCCTCACGAACAAACGTCAAGCCAGACGTTGAGGAAATCATCAAAAACATCACGCCTTTCGAGACACCCGTTGTCACGATGGCTAAGTCTATCAAGGCAACTGGCAAGTATCATGAGATACTAAATGACGAACTCGCAACGGCAAGCACAAACGTGAATGCCGAGGGTGACGATGACAGCGCATCAAGCTCAACACCTGTGGTTCGCACCGCAAACAGGACCCAGATAATCAAATCGGTTGCCTCCGTGAGTAAGACCCAGGAAGCAGTTGGGATGTACGGTTATAAATCCCAATTAGCCTATGAACTTGCCAAGCGGGGCAAGGAATGCAAGATGGACCTAGAGTTCGCGGCATCCAGAAACGCCGCCTCAGCGGCCTCTGCTTCTGGTGACACAATGGCAGGTCTAGAAAGCTCCATTGCTACTAATGTGGTTGTTGCCGCTGGGACGGGTGCATCAACTCCAGGCTTCTCTGGTGGGGACACAGTTGCCCCTACAGACCCAACAGGAGCGGCGGTAGCAATAACCGACACAATGCTCAAGAATGCTATGAGACTAGCTTGGAACAACGGCGGTCAACCTGATATGATGGTCGTAGGACCTGTTTCAAAGCAGACCATCAGCGGATTTAGCTCAATCGCCAGTGTATATCGCACAATTCCAGAATCGAACAAAAACCCTGTTTCGATCATGGCGGCGGCTGATATCTACGTCAGTGACTTTGGTGAAATCAAAGTTGTTCCATCCAGGATTAGCAGACCACAAACTGCATTACTCATTGATACTGAGTATTTAGGGATGGCCACTTTGAGACCTTTCCAAACCTATGATCTTGGTGTGACTGGTGACAATCACAAATCCACAATCGTATTTGAGGGTTGTGTGGTTTGTCAGTCGGAAAAGGCACACGCCAAAATTGTGAATGTAGCATCTTAACTCTAACACTCCGGGGCGGGGGCCTTTGTGCCCCCGTTTTTTCATATGAAAGATAAAAACTGGCGTTTGCTAGACGACACGCCAACACACACTGAATATTTCAACTATGACGATGATACAGAAACTCAGCATACTAAGTATGTCTATAAAGATACCGCACCGATCATAGGGCAGAATAAACAGGTCCAAGGCAAAGACATTGCTAAGGGCGAAAGTAATGAAATGTGGCACATGGCAAAAATTCCGCCGAGTGTCATTCACCAATGGCTCCAGGAAGACCCGCCCCTGGACATATTCAACAAGGATCACAAAGAACGATTAATGAAGCGGTTGGATGATCCTGATTGGAAATATCTAAGAGTTAATACCTCTCAGATAGGCAAAAAAACAATGCAAATATAGGAGGCTTTTGTGGCCCTTACTAATTATGGAGAGTTAAAAACCGCTGTTGCGAATCTTCTCAATCGTGAAGATTTAACAGCAAATATTCCAGACTTTATCCATATAACAATTTCTATGATTAACAGGGATACAAAGTTCCGAAACAGGATGATGGAGGCGTCTACTGACCTCTCTTTTACCAGTAATGAGGTGACGCTCCCTAGTGATTTCCTAGAGGCCAGGACATCAGTATTTTTATCCTCTCCGCGTGTTCGCTTGGAGTATGTAACTCCGCCACAATTCGAAGAAACGTATACAACGGATACCTCTGGGACGCCGCAACAGTTCACAATATCGGGCACTAAGTTGAAGGTTGGCCCCTTCCCTGGAACTGGCGTAAATTTGCGTTTATCTTATGTTCAAAAGATCCCAGCGTTTACAGATGACGCCTCGACTAATTGGGTCCTGGACAGTCACCCGGACGTTTTGCTCTATGGAGCTTGCGTTGGGGCTTGTCCGTTCCTGGGCGATGATGAACGCCTTCAAACATTTTTTGGTCTATATGATAGGGCCGCCGCTGAGCTTGCTGGCATGGATAGCCGGGCAAGATGGAACGGGGCTCCTGTTAGACCTACGCTTTCGGTTGCGGTTATATGATCCCAAATCCGAAAGCCTATGATAGCTGGGTAGCTTGGGCAAACTCAGCCGTGACGGTTTTATCTCCGTTTATGAACTCGGTCGAAAACACATTTTTCAGGCAAGGGCGAATAGCTCATGTCACAACAGTTTCGGTTTCCGACCTGCCCTCAGTTAGCCCTCCAGGGCAGATAGTATTTTGTGATGATGAGAGCGGCGGGTCCGTTCTTTTGTTCAGTGACGGGACCAACTGGCGGCGGTCTACAGATAGGAGTGTTGCTTCATGAGTAATCCTACCCAACGCGGTAAATACCAGCTCTTACAACTTGGCGAGGGCCTCAATACTTGGGGTGTTAGCGGCCTGAATACGGGCGTCTTTGAGCGTATGGATGAGGCCCTTCATGGCGTCTTAGAAATTGCTTTAACTTCGACCTCCTATACTTTAACAGCGACCAACTATGTCACAAATGATATTCGTTTCAAGCAGATTAAATTTACCGGGAACTATGCCGCCACAATTAATATTCCCGCCTCCACTCAGAACTGGTGGATTGTTCAAAATACAACAGGTCAAACTTTAACTTTCTCCAATGGTTCAAATACCGCCACACTGAACGATACGTTCTATGGAATGGTTGTAACAAACGGGACAGCGGTTGACTGTCTTATGTTACCTAGTGGTCCTAATGCTAAAACGGTGGCAGATAATATAGCCTCAGTGAACCAGGCGGCCACAGACAGCACCTCAATTGTAGCAGTGGCTGGGAAGTCCACAGAAATAGGACGCTTGGGGACTACGGCGGCAATTGCTGACCTGGCGGCCCTTGGTGGGACCCAGGAGGTTGCTTCTCTAAATGCTCTAAGCCCTAGAGCGGCTGATATTGGGACCTTGGCCGATATTGAAGATGGTACAGTAGCGACCGATGCAATATCTAACCTGGCTCCCAAGGCGGCGGATATTACTACATTGGCCCCTAAGGCGGCTGACATTGAAACCTTGGCTCATATTGAAGATGGGACGGTAGCAACGACAGCCATAAGCTCCCTGGCTCCCCGTGCCTCAGACCTTCAAGCCTTAGCCCCCAGAGAAGCTGATCTCAATACGCTCGGCGGTCAGGCTACAAATATCGGGACCCTGGCAGATATCGAAGATGGTACAGTGGCTACAAATGCCATTAGTAATCTCGGCCCAAGGCATACTGATATTCAAACTTTAGCCCCTAGAGCAAGTGATCTCCAGAGTTTAGGACCTAGAGCGACAGATATTCAAAACCTTGCTGTAAGAGAGGCCGACCTGGGCACTCTTGGAGTTGCTTCTGTAAGGGCTGATATGGCCACATTGGCTGATATTCAGGACGGGACTACAGCAACCAATGCTATTAGTAACTTAGCCCCAAGAGCGGCGGATATACAAACTTTGGCTCCCAGGGCTGGAGACCTTCAGACATTGGGAAGCTCTGCAAACGTGACAAACATGAACACGCTTGCCGATATACAAGATGGCACAGTGGCCACAAACGCTATTACAAATGTTGCAAACAATGTGACTGACGTTAATAACTTTGCAGACCTTTATCAGATTGCAGGCTCAGACCCGGCTACTGACGGTGGGGGAAATGCTCTCAGTGGAGGGGACCTCTACTATTCCACAACGGGGAATAAGCTGAGGGTCTACAATCAGACATCAGGCAATTGGGAGGATGTTGCTGTTACCGCTGGGTCGTTCCTCCAGGTCTCAAACAATCTCTCAGATATAGCAGACGCGGCCCAGGCTCGTAGTAACCTCGGAGTCATAACGGAGCTATCCCAGGACACAAGCCCAGCCTTAGGCGGAAATTTGCAGATGGGGTCTTTCAGTATTTCTGATGGCGTCCTGGGGGTTAAAAATGCTGGGTCTCAAAGTGAGCTAAGATTGTACTGTGAGTCGGGAAACGCTCATTTCACATCGATTAAATCAGCCCCCCATGCCCAGTACAGCGGCAATCTGACGCTACAACTACCAGCAACCGTTGGCGCGGCTGGGCAAGTGTTAACAGATATCGCCGGAAATGGGGTGTTGGCATGGTCAACCCCCTCCGCTGGCGGCGGTATCGCCACTCAAATGAAATTCGCATAGGAGAATAAAATGGCAGATCAGGTCAAACAGTTGGCGTTTAAAGATTTTACCACAACGGAATTGCAAAACGGAACAGCGGCAAATGTGTTAACGACAGATGCCTCTACGCATTACGTTATTAAGGGGATTGAAGCAACCCAAGGAGACAATGATTCCGCTGTGATTGCCACTGCTACTCTGGGGCTGACTGCTGGCTTGGCGGCTGGACAGTATGCAAGTTTAGGCACTGTAGCCAAAAAAGATCGGGTGGGATTAGGAGGAGGAGGAAGCGCGATCATGGATGCGTCTTCAACGCTCACGATACGTCCTACTGCTACAACAATAGATTTTCTTGATGTTAAAGCTCACTCGCAGTTGGAAACCAGTGGGGGAACTCCTAGTGGAAATTATGTAACTGCTATAGACCCTAGCGTGAATGGAAAAGAAGAGCCTACCCTGCACACAGAAACAACGGTAGACAAAACAGGTACGACCTATTCTGGAAGCTTCGATTCAATCCCAGGCTATCCAAGTGGGAATTATAGAGTTTATCATACAAATGCAAACGGTGTTAATCTTATCCTTAATTTTGTAGGGGGTTCAAGCAGTGGCGCGGCATTCGCTGTTTGGAATGCTGATACTGGTACGCAATATGGCTATTATACTGATTCATTTGACAGGCCAATTTTTGACGGTAAAAGATACATTTTTTGGGCGCATGTTAACGGTCAAACTAATATGCGAATTAGATGGTATGATTTGGATGAATCAACCACAAATTTAGCGGCGGCAAATACAACAGGCGGTGGCGATGGAGCTAATTTTTACCACGGTCAAACCGCTAGCATTACTTCTGGATTTTCAAGCAGAACTTCTTACGACAATCTGCTTAATGCTTTTTACCAAAACCGTCACACAAATAATAAACGATATTGGGCAGGTTTTTCTGGAAGCAATAATAGAGGTTGGTTAGTAGAATTTCCAGATACGCTAACTAATGATTCTTCAACAACACCAGCCCCAAAATGGATTTACCTCTCTAGCACTAGTTCAAGTTCTTCTGGGTCAACTGATCCATTTGGCACAAATACTAATTCTTGGAACATGGTTTATTTGATTAAGAGTAATGCGACACCTACGACAGAAACTCAACTCCAGCTAACTTATGATCCGGTTATCAGTCGGTACATGCTTTGGTACTCGAAAGATAACAACGAATGGTATCCTTTCAGTTTTACCCAAGCGGATATTGATGGCACATCCCAAGGAAATATTTTAAGTCCTATTAGTGTTGATGGCATAAGAACAATAGCGCAGGCCAATGCAAGTAAAATAAATATTGATTCTAATGTTGCCGAAAATGGTGGCTCAAATAATCTGTATCTCAGGCTGGGTACTTCTAGTACAACTGCTGGAGTTAACGCCTTTGCTGGGGTAAACGCTGGGCAAAGCCCATCTGAAGATGTATCCCCATGTTATATAGATGGAGCTAATTTTTATTTCAGAGATAACTCTACTGGGGCGACAGCGCAAAAAGTTGTCAAACTAGATATGAGTGACGTAAAACCAGCTAATGTTACAAATTTGATGCCAAATACAACCATACCCAGCAATGTTTTAAGGCATAATATCTTTGTAAGTATTTCAGCCCCAAGCTCAACCCAAATCGCAAGCCGTACATATACAAAAGCTCCATCACTTAAAGTGAGGGTGAGCGGTATATTGTCAGATC
>JAAHTH010000713.1_pt1 | contig 21067 bp, 36 predicted proteins | sample 6116091 | NCBI WGS metagenome assembly JAAHTH01 (sample SAMN13939990, study PRJNA603662) | sponge metagenome | isolation source: marine sponge | host: Mycale hentscheli | place: New Zealand | collected 2006 | reverse complement strand
AATTGTCTATCCATACGACCACCAGTTGAACCCTGCGTCCACTTTGATTCAGTAGATATCTCAAATATCTGATTCCAGTCACCATCGCTACATGTGTAGATATCGAAGGCGGCGGCTAAGTTGGCAGCAGTAGCGTTAGCACCACTGAGTCTCGTACCGTTGTGAACAACGCAGATACCTGTCCACTGAGTCAGCGAAAGGTATTGATTGAGCTTACACTCGTTCAACGCTCCGTCTCTACCCCACCCAAAATAAAGGCCACGTGAGCCATCCATTCTCAGGTAGATGTTGTCGTAGGTTGACCCTGAGCCTTCACCCACGTTCCAGATGTGCTGGTTCGAGTTGTTGCCATCAGGATTGAAGACGCATGAGATTGCCCAAGGTCGAGCCTGCCCGTCATTGCTAGTATATCCAGCAGTTGTAGGTGCGACACATGTTACAGAGTTACCACCCATTTTCAAAGGCGTAACTCCAACACCAGTTCCGACTTGACTCAGGCGTTGAGAACCACCACTGAAGTCTACAGCCTTGTCCCAATCAGTCATATTCGTCACTTGAGGGCTAGGTACAGCTACTTCAGCTAAACCTGTCCAGTCAATTTCAGCACCATCAATAGCACCGCCATCGAAACTCCAGAAGCTCATTACAACATCAAGGCTAGATATACCATACCCTTGGTCACCTGTCTGTCCTTTGTAAGAAACCCAGTTAGAATAAGCAACGCTGCTTTCATCGCCAGCAGTAACACCATTAAGACCATTACGTCCCATGCCCATTCTGATGTTATTACCAGTGCTGGTTACTTCAAGAAATGCACATACTGTCGACTGTAGCACTGATGGGTTAATTAACATTGCGTTACCCACAGAACCGTTAGAAATTATGGACATGCTAACACTTGTACCTTGAGAGTCACATACACCTATAAGGTAGGTATTACCTTTGAAGAACTCTCCGGTTGTAGCTGCCTGTTGTGAATTTACCTCTTTGGTATTAGTAAAGTTATCACCTTTAAGTCCGATTGCAAAGATGTTGTTACTGTCCATAACTTCAGGTAAGAAATCAGCGAAGAAAGCATTATCCATTACAAATCTTTCACCAGCTCCTAATGCCTCATCAATACTAATCCAACCATGTTCACCCGCATCCATTATGTTAGAACCAGTCTGGTTAGCAGCAGGACCTTCCTTAGTAATGCCCGTAACAGGGACGACATAGGTAGAACCTGAGATATTCACACCTGAGGCTGAACCGATACCGTTGGCATCAGTGTACCACTGTAGTGGTGGAACGTCTGTCGGGACTGAGAACACTACATAAGCAGTTTCAGCTCCGAATCCAGAATCAGCAGGACTTCCAACTCTTGTGATACCTGTTGTGTACTCAGTAGAGCCATCAGTGGTAAATCTAAGAACGTCAGTAGAGGCTAATCCAGTCGCGGTACTTAGGTCTGCGTATTCCTCATCACCCATCAAGAAGCGGTACGTGTAACCAGCTTGTAGGGTAGGCATAGTTGCCGACCCGTCAAAGTTTAACGTATTGCTTGTAGGTGCGTCAACCTGAATCCAATCATTAGGAGCAGGTGTTACAATCTCACTCAAACCGGTAGTGCTAAAGTCAGCACTGTCCGAACCGGTGTATGCGAACGAAACCGTTACTGGGGTTGATTCACCTCGTGGAACTTCTGTTGCGTTGGTGAAAGTACCACCGTATTCAGGGGAAGGTTCTGTGTTGATTCCGCTTACGTTACAAGCAATCATGTGAACATGATCACCGTGCAGTTCAATTGCGTAATCAAACAAAGCAACTGTGTTACTTCCGATTGTTACTGAGTGTTCTTCAACACCATCGCTGATGACCCTGTATTTGTGGGTAGTCGCTGTCTGGTATTCCCAAACAAAAGCGAAGTCAAAGTCTGCATCATTAACAGAACTTACATCAGCACCCGAGTTTAGAACACCAATGTAATACTTACCACCGGTCTGTAAGATCGAAGGTAGAATATTAGTTTCAACATAAGAACTTGAGATTATAAATCTCTCAAAGTTCTGTACCGGTTCGTCCACATCTATGACCGATCCATCATCCATTGTCGAGGAATCAATCAGTGCAGTAGACCCTGCAACGTGTGTGAATCCTGTAATTGGAGTAACAATCGGTGCTGTCATGTTGGTGACAACAAGTGTTAGTGTACCTGTGCTTGAACCGTAACTGTTAGTACGTGTAACGGTAATCGTCAACGTATCACTAGGGTTAGCAACATTGTCACCAGTAACTTCTGGTGCAGTTCCGCCAATTCCACCAAAACCATCAGGGACTAACGAACCTAAACCACTGAACGTAGTTGTATACGCAGCACCCGCAGGTTGTGTTTGAATATTGACAGTCGAAAGCTCATTTACCGTAACCGTGGTATCAACGTATGCTGCCGGAACCAAATCTGAATTGCTTAGTGTAGTGATCTCTGTAAAGGTAACTGGGTTACTCTCGAAAGTCACGCCACTAGGTGCAGCACTAGCGTCATCAGTAACGCCGGTATCCGCTTTGTACCAGAGTGTGTTGGTCGGATCATCAGGATACATCACAGTTGTGTGAGTACCTGATCCAGTTGTCCCATCGTGGTTCTGGTCGTAGTATGCTGCTTCTTCTTGAGTAGCAAACAATGGGTACGTGTAAACACCATCAGGTGATTCAACATACCGGAAGTACATCGTCGGTGCAGCAGGTTCGAGTAAGTGAACTTTAGGATCGGTGTGGAGTCTTGCAAGAGAATCTCCAAACTTGATACCTAAGTGGAACTCTACACCCTCAACTGTAGGGTACGTGGTTCGTGCAATAGGAATCCACGCAGATTCGCTTGTATCGTAGTAAGCGATCTCAATAAAGCTATTGTGATCCAAACCTACCTTCATTTTAACTGGGTTTCCATCAAGCCAGTCTTGACCTTCTGGTGATGACGAGAACCTGTGGTTTACGTTACTCCACCCTTCTCGCATAGAGTGGGATGTGTTAGCACCGTAATTAGTCCAAGGTCCGTTTGGTGACGGGTGGAACCAGTGTGAGAACTGGTAACCGTAATGGCCGGAGTTCGGACCGTTACAGAACCCAGTAGGGTCACCGTAAGTGGCGTTTCCATTTACGTCGGCAACGTCATTAAGGATCAAACCAAAACCCATGATACCTTCTTGTCGAATATCGAAAGTAAAGTATTCACCAGCTTGGTCAATTGTGTCAGTGGACTTGTAACCACCAGCATTGTAGCTAGTGACAGTGCCAGCACCGACATCAGCACCACCGGGATTGATAGCCGTTCCGACTAGCGTTCCTGCCGCTGTGACTCCAGCAACATCAGCAACCATTGTGCTGTACGGGTCTGAGATAACAACAGACTGGAAAGCACCAACGGTGAACAACTCGTTAAGAGTGTTAACAACGTCATTGAGGCCACCTGCAACGGCTGTGCCGCCTTCGATAGTTACGTTAGTATGGTCTAAGAACTTGTATAGCTCAATACCACCTTGTGCGGACTGAATATGGATTGTACCGTCAGCGTTAGCGATTGCCCGAATGGTGTTTACACCGTAGTTCTCGCCATTGTCCAACATGATCGTTGTAGAAGTAGCGTCGAGTTTAAAGTCAACTACTGTGTCAGTCAAGTCCGTAGGACCTGCTGGTGCGACATCAGCGTCTAGTGTAGCTTCTAAGAGATACTTTGTGTTGTACTGACCATTCTTGTATCCCAATTCCTTTGCGAGAATCTCGACTTCACCAGCGGCGCTGTTGCTGTCAGAGTGCAAAGCCATTGTCATCACAGCGTCATTGCTGACATCTGGATGTGTAGACTCAAGAGTAGAAAGTGGATCAAGTGTTAGGTTTACACGAGGCAGAGTCGGATGTACTGATGGTTCTTCACCCCAGTAAATAATCGCTTCTGTATTCGCAGCAAGACCACTTGTGTCACCGATGTATGAATAACGACTTCTAAACCAGAACCGGTCAAAGCCATCACCAAGTGGTGTTGTGTACATCTGGATGTAGACGTATTCTTCTTGAATGAACTTGATTCTAGCCCAACCGTTCTTCAACGTGGCTTTTGTTATCTCAGTACCGGCATTGTTGTTATCCAAGAAATACCAGTTGATCTTCTCACCAGCGTTTACGTTAGTGTAGTACCAACCCTGTTCCGCACCGTTTGGATCAGGTAGACCCGGTTGACCGTCTGCAAAAGCAGAGGCTTGTGTGTTAAGAAGCATAGAGGTCGAATCGTATTCGATCAACGCACCAGCATAAGGTTTCTTAACCCAATCTGTACCGTCAAAGATAACTTCGTCGCCGTTGATGAACGAAACGTCACCAGACCCAAAGTCGTGGGTTCCATCAGCAATGATGTTAAAGAAATCACCTGAGTCGTAACCACTTGTGTCAGTAGTAATATCAGGCGTGTTTGTAGCTGCATCCCAAATACCTTTGTACTTGAGACCTTGTGTGATTGTTACGTCTCCTTGGACAGCAATGTAAGCAACCACCGCTGCTGCGTTGGCAAATGCACCACCGTCAGCGTCTACAAACTCAGTGTAGGGGATATTGAAGAATTCGTACTTTGTCTCACCAGTTCCGGCGGACGTAATATCGTTGACGATATTAACTAGGGTACTATCTACAGTATCAACTTCACCACGTAGGCAGGCGTTGAAGTAAACAGGGTTTGTTGTTCCTTCAAACGTAATGCAGTTAGCTGCATCGTTCCTTTTAATTTTAATTGACATCGTGTTACCTCTGGACTGTTGCTAAATAGGTGAGTGGTTGAATCTGAATTGGATTGTCTGCACTGATCGCCGGTAAAGCGATAGCGTTGAGGTCTCCGTCAGATGCAAAGTAAGCCGACACAGTAGGTCGGAGAAGGTAGGTGTTACCGACTGTACCTGTTCCGAAGAACGAAGGCTGACCAGTCAGTGAAAACTTGAATGTCGGAACTCCGCCCTCAACATTGAAGAATAGCAAACCAGACTCAACAGTTGTGTTGGCAATTTGAACTTGAACATTAAAGTCAAAACGACCTTCAAACTTGTCACCAATCTTTAGTGTAGAAAAGTCTAGGGAGCCGGTTGCTCCAAGATACTCACGACCATCAGTTAGTGTACCATCAGCAGACATTGCTGTTGATTCAAAGTTGAATAGTTGGTCGCAACCCGGAGGTAGTTGTGTACCACCGAATAAACCTTTTGTGGCATCGTACCCTTTGATAGCTGCCGTGTCAGGTGTTGACCAGTAGATATTATCGTTTGCAGCTTGCTGTGTTGGGTCAATTCCCAATGTCATCCAACGACGGACGGCGGCATCGGAAACTGAATAACTACGGTTAGAGCCGGTGGCAGAAGCACCTGCTGTTCCTGTAGTTCTATCAGTAAAACCACCTGTGAAGGAAAGACCACAACCACCGCCACGCTGTTGCATGGATATAACCTCGGCGGCTATCCTCTCCCAGTCATCTGAGTTCGGATCGACGTTTGTGTTCTTGTCCAGCCTGTTGCGGTTGAAGGTTAATCCATCCCAAACTGAATTAGGATAGATAGGATCATTATAAGGCATAATAAATCTCTCTTATAAGAATTTAGAAATGTTAGTGTTGTGCGCGATAGACGCGGCGCAAGGTAAAGCCATCTCAGCGTAATTCAAAGCGTGACCATAGTGATCTGCTTTGCCGAAGTTACGGTAAGCTGCGTAAGGATGACCTTCTGAATCTTTCTCGTATACACGAACAAGATTCTTACAATGTTCTCCGAATCCTCTTGGAAGATCGTTCGGGAGTTCAATGCGATTTGAATAGAACCTGCCTAGACTTACGTCCAACCAGTTGGTTCTATCCACCTTGAGGACAGGGGCATAACTTCCGTCATCCTCTATCTTCATTTCTTTGCCGGTGCGTCCGACGATGTACTTTGCCATCCAGACATAGCCTGGAAATCGACGGCAAAAACGTCGTGCGTCTTGGTGTCCCGGGTCCATATCCACCACAGCGGCCTTAACTTGCCACTCGTGCATAAGACGATCAGGATACATTTCAAAGTCTTCTTGATGGAAGCGTCCCGCCGCGAGTACGCGACAAGAGGCAGCGGTATTGAGATCGACCGAGGCCGAGTCAAAGAACCATTCTGCTATAACATAGTTACACCATTCACCTCGGTCAATCCCCATCGTAATCATGCGGTCTTGACCTGCGGTCGGTGTCAACTCTGTGGAACTGTAGTTTCGCACAGCTCTTGAAATCATTTCATCATTGACTTGAGAGTTCTCACCAACAAACGGTTCGCCAAGAACACTCTTATGGAATTCTTGTTTGGCGAATGAGTTTGTCTGACCCTTGAACCAGTCAATTACAATCTCGCCAGCGGATACAGTGTAACTGTAAAGCTGATTGATCTTGAAACCTCGACGGTCTGGGTCTGTACCAGCGATAGTGGGTTGCCACACACCGGTATTAGTTAACGCCTGCAACTTATCGTCTTGCCTGATAAAGTTGTTGTCGTCTTTGAACTCTTTAAATTTATAGTTACACAGTGTACATCTGTAGTAACTTCGGTAGCAGTCTGGGTCGGTCATATCTTCGCCACAAATCTCAATCGAGTCGGGGAAGCGTAGCTCGTCATACTTGCCACAGCCGGGGCATTTGAATCGGAAGTGTTCCTGAGTTGACTTAGCATACTCAAGACTCACACCGTGGCCCGGCACAGTCGGTGTAGAAATAAACCACACCTTCTTTTCTGGTTGTCCACGAAGACGTTGTAGAGCTAGTTCAATCTGTGATTGATCCATCTCGTCAAGTTCGTCGAGGATAAGTGTTGAAACTGGGATGGACTTCAAGGCGTTGTCACCACGACTACCACGAATGTAGAGTGAGACATTACCGGCCATCTTCAAGCCAACATTGTTCGCGTCTGTAAACACTCGGCTGAGATAAGGACTCATGCGGAGTGCAGGGTTGAATCGGGAGCGAGAGAAGTCGGATGCGTCACCCAAAGTAGGCAGAACGTACAACACGTTCTTACGCAATACATCGACAGAGTAGAGGGCGAGGTTGATACCAACTTCGGTGTAGCCCGCCTGTGCAGACTTCATCGAGACGTTCCAAGATGCCTTAGAGTTATGCAACTCACGGCACCAAGGGTGGTATTTAAACGAGTAGGGGCCTTCAAATGGCGCACCCATTACTCTTCGTTTCTCAGCCCATCGAGATGGAAGTGAGATTGTTCTGTTCTCCACTTGAGCTTTTAGCTCATCCATGAAGTCGCCCATTAAGCCACTCATATCATCACTCCACTGTTAAACCAATTCATAAAGAGCTTCAGGAGGGACTTGAACCCACGACCTGTTGTTTACAAAACAACTGCTCTGCCAACTGAGCTACTGAAGCTAAAAAAAGAGCCGCCCCGAAGGACGACTCTGTAGTTGCCGGTCGGGTACTACGACCAATCGTCCTCGTCGTCATCTTCGGATGGGAAAAGATCGTCATCTTCTTCTACCATTTCTTCCGAAGGCTCAGGGGTCTTTAATTCCTCAGCTTCTTCGACGGGTTCTTCGATTGGTGTTTCCTCAACAACCGGACTTGACTCGACGACAGGCATCTTGTGAAAACGCTCATCGTATATCATCCAATCTTCTCTTTCGTAATCCCAAGCGTAGTCAGGACCCCAAATGTCACCGTTCTCATCTTTCGCTGTGAAGATAACTAGCGGAGCAAATTCGCCCGCTGGGATACTTATTACTGTAGGGTTTAGAAAGCCCTTCTTAATCATGGTCTTGCCGTCCATGATCTGTACCTGAAAACTTCCGCTGTAGTAACGGAGAGCTTGCGGGATACCTACTTCAATTCCTTCAAACATGTCTTGCCTCGTTAATTATTAGATTACAAACAAAGCGATTAGTGAGACTAAAACTCTCAACACTTTGTCCCAGTTGTCGTACAACCACTTTTCGATTTCTTTAAGGTCAAACTCAGGCCAGTCAAAGCCAGCCCGTTTCATCTTGGTTCCTGTAGTGAACACACACAGTCGTCTGGCATCTATCTTTGTGCCGAGACGACTTGTGTATGTTACAGGTGTAGTTGCTGTGAGGATCATTTTAACTCGTTGGTTGGTTCTTTCGTCCTTACCCGTGAGCTTACCTTCTTTGGCAACTTTATTCGATACGTTGGTCATAGCCAACTGTAGCTTTTCGTACTTATTCATTATAGATTCTCGTATGGATTCTCTTTAGGTTCAGGTTTGACTTGTTTCTTTAGCCGTTCCCGAAACCATTTCTCTGTTGTCGTCGATCCTGTTGTGCGGTTGACTTCTTTGCCACCGTCATACACTAGGAACGTCGGATACATCTTCGCCTTGTACAGACGATCCATGTTCTCAAAGCCTTCTTTGTCGACCTTGAACACATAGATGATGTATCCTTCTTTCTTTAACTTTTCCATCATTGGCAGCATCCGGTTACACGGTGCGCACCACGTTGCAGAGATCATAACAAGATGGTTCTTGTTAGCGTTACCATCTTTCTTGATGACATCTGCGATGTAGTCGTTTAGAGGGACTCGTAAGGATTCGTAGGTGGTTCCGACTTCTCGGTATCCACTTGGACTGGTTGTGGCGTTGGTTCCACTGGTTCCAACTGCTTCATGTCCTCGTCCGTCACTTCCTCGTTGTCCATCTGTCTGAGTATCAGAGTAAATGTTGTTCCCAGTATCGCCATTAGGCTCAGAAACTTCCGCCACCAATTGATCTTGGTTCCCTTGGCAAGCGAAACAAACAGGTTGCGTTGCCAAGCAACCCAAGCCCGCCACAATAAAAGCCAACGCATAATTCATAATCCCCGTCCTTTAAAATATCTGATATTCAACCGGCTTTGATGGGAACCCAATGTACCCACTCAAAGCGTAAGAGTCGCCTTCTGCACACATTTTATCAATGACGTGTGCGTCGACCCAGAACGAACCATCTGGTTGTTCGTGTTTCTTTGGTCCGCCAACCCAGTGGCGACCCCAACTGTTTTGTATGAGAACGCCTGCACGTCCTGTATCGTCACAACCGATTCCAGCCATTGCGTGATACCATGTATCGCATGGGTTCAAGAATCCTTGTGCGTCTCGTCCACCGCTTGGGTTGCACTTGTTGCAGGTTGGCTCGAAGCCAACACCTGAACAGAAGACAACTGGGTGTCCGTTTGCCATCGCATCGCGAACGTCCTCGTAAGACTTAACGAGTGCAACGTCTCGGACTGGGTGCTTTTTAGCGATAGGTTCCAACTGATCTGGAACACCTGTCTCTCCCCAACTACGTGACCGTACTGGATCGTATCCTCTTAGGTCTACATTATCGTATTCTCGCCTAAGAAGTACACCGTAGTCACGTAGGTACTCAGCCGCGAAGCGACCGAAACTTCCGTCTCCGATTAGCATGCCATTGTATTCGTGCTTAATGTGGCCGATCTCATATCGCGATCCTGCGTAAATAGCTTCAACACTGGCTTTTGCAATGAACTGCTCCGAGTAACCCATTTGAAAGATGCGTGTAGTCGTTAGAATATCTGTAGCTAAGGCGTATGCCTGACCTACACAATCACCGATCTTTTGGTCGTGCGGAACGAGTGCTTCGCCGGTCTCGCGTTCTAGTGTTTTCCACAACAAGGAAACTTTCCCCTTACCTGATCCTATTACGGACGAGTGTGCCTTGTTTGAAAAACTAATACGAGGGTTGCGACGAAGATAATTAGTGGTAGCTTGGACGTTAGGAACCCAGCCCAGATACTTGACGTTCTTTCCGCAGTAGGAGAGGCCAACGCCTGTACCTGCTGCTGCGATTGATGCACCTGTTACTTTTAAGAAGTTCCTGCGTTCCATGATAATATCTCCAATATTACAAAGTCTCGGCGGTCTTTCGCAATGCTTCTGCGATTTCCATCCAGACTTTTGTGTGAGAGGCAGGGTCGGACAACTTGCCCTCCCCCGCTATCTCAGTTAAGTGTTTGACAATCCCGTCTCTAAACGGTTGCCACAGTTCTAAACTGTCACCCAGTGCTGCTTTATTCGACAGCGAAGTAGCGGCTACAATTTCATCGGGGGTAAGTAATTTACCGGCCTCGATCATCGTTCCAATACTTGAGAATGATTGTGACAGTGCAAGACACTCGTCTCGCTTGTTTGATGAGTTGATAAGTTCACACCAAGAGGTAATCTTTGACTCTAGTTCGCTTAAAGGTTCTGCCGGACTTACAATGTCCACCGTGTGTGATGCTAGGTCAACAGTGTCGCCTAATGCACAAGCCACGGTGAAGTTGTACTTCCCCAGAACCCCACTACTGAACACGATGCGTTTACCATCGTCAATCACAAGGATGTTGTCAGTCGAAGGGGTGACCATCCACTTAAAGGATGCCGCGTTCGAATCTTCAACAGAAATGACAACTAGATCGCCAACCTGTGCTTCGCTGACACCAGTGATGATGAGCTTGGCTTGGTTAGAATTAGTAGGTTCTTGTGTGATTACCTTAGCATTGCCGGTAGCACTTAATAGATTTGTAGTGAGTCGTGTGTCGTCCGAGAAACGGGATACCGACAGGATGAGCAATGCTAGTGTGAGTATAAGTGTGAGTTTTGTATTCATTTCTCCCTTCCTTATGGTGGGGAGTGGGTTCGCGTAGTTCGCGTCACCACCATATTGATTTGTTCTTGCTGAGATGGGTACAAAAGACCGCCAGATGTTATTATCTGGCGGTGTTCTGTTTGTTAATTACTTAACTTCTTCGATCTTCTTGATCGAGACTGGCTCTTTTGTAATCAAACGTAGAGCTACGTTCAATGCACCGATAACTGTACCAGCGATTGCAACGAACTCAGGGTTGTTTGCAAAGAATGAGCTGTCTACGAAGTAGGTTCCCATTGTGATAACAGATGTAAGAGCGTTGACCCAAAAGGTCTTTGATGCGAAAATACTTTTCATAATAGTGTTCCTTAATCTTCTTTAGGTTTTGTACCAGCTTCTTCAATGGCGACAACGAGTCGCTCAAGCAGGCTTTCCATACGTTGCTCTTTGTCTTCCATTCCGTCGAACTCTTCGTCGAGGATTTGTGCAAACAAAGCAGCGAGTGATCGTAATTCTTCTTTTCCAAGAACAAGGCCAAGCTGTTGCTGTAGCTTCATCAGGGAAATCTTCATTGATTCAAGCCGCTGTACCAGTGCGGTAAACGGACCAACTGCCATGATCATGTCTTGGTCAGTCTGGATCATACTCAACCTTCGCTCGATCATAGCGTGTGTCAACGCGATCTCGTCTTTGAGGTCTAAGTAGTGTGCATCGTTATTTTGACGCAGGTACGACTTTCGCAGATGCTCATTATCTATCAAATATCTTTCGATTCTTCGTTTTTCTAGTTGCTTTTTAGCACCAGATTTGCTATGATAGTTGCATCGATCGGTTCCTTCTATCGAAAGGTACTCGCACTGTCCGTGTGGGGTAACCCCTTGACAGCGTTGCGGATCGTCGGGTTGGCATTTTTCTGACATGCTGTCCCCTTTGTAAGTGTTTAAATTGGTGGACTCCAATCAAGTCCTCTACACTTAAATACGGCCACTTTTGGCATTTTGGCACTTTACTTTTAAATATTTGCCATAATTCGCTTGACAACGCGGCAATACGTGGTATAATTGTAGTATCACCCGTTAATTCTAATAGAAAGAAAGAGATTATGCTTCAAACTAACGAGTCAATGCCAACCTGTGACAGTCCAACTCCTGACGCGGTAGCTTACGCTTTCCGCCACGTGCCGCGTCGAGAAGATGGTACTTTCAAGTATATCCCCCTAAATGAACTACCAGAGGGGACAGAAATCGTAATCACAACCATTGACGCGACAGTGCCAGCAGAAGAAGACCCCGAGAAAGAGGTCAACGGCCTACCTGAGACATCGCTTGTAAAGCCCGTATCCGGCTCATACACGCTTAAAACGAGTTTAGGCTCCCGTATTACCTTCTCAGGAAAAGGGTCGTCTGTGAGCGTCAGGAGGCTTTACAACGCATTAGCCGCTGGTTCGCACTTCACAGCAAACCTAGACGGTCAGAACGAAGGTAGCGAGAACATCCACAATGAGGCTTGGGCGACGACATACCGACTGTTGACTGGTATGATTACCAAGATCGAGGTTCCCGCCATCAATCTTACACTAGAGTACGATCCAAATGACGAGGCATATCTCCCCGCGTCAGATCGTATCTACCGTAAGCAACGTAACAAGCCCACCAATTCGAGGGGTTTATAATCCCGACCGTCCTGATCTTGCAAATCTCTCCCCAAGGACAAGCCACTGGAGGCGCGACGCTAGTGGGGGTCGGTTGGCGACCCCCTTTCTTTAACCCTTAACTAAGACGCAGACATGACACTGGATCAATTCATCACAATAATACCATCAATCGTATTTCTATTATACGGAGCTACAGCAGTAGCTTGGGCAATCAAGGGCGACTACGCATGGGCGTTAGTGTGGGCATCGTATGCCTTAGCTAATGTCGGTATGATTATCGTCGGAATGAGGTCATAATGAGTAAAGACATAATTAAGATACGTGAGATCGAAGCCGAGTTGGGGTGGAGTAAAACACCAATGTCTCATTTCGAAACGTACACGAAAGAAGAAATCAAAGAACATTTACGAGAACTGAAACAATCACTGAAGGGGAAGAAGTAATGGCTGATATAGCATACGCATACATCGCAGAAGTTCGAGAATCGCTAGACACGCCGTGGCGATCCCATACACTACTCGTAACATATCCGGGCAAGGCTCCCCGCGATTTACTCAATATAGTCGAGGACGGGATGCAAGACCTTGTACGGTGCAAGAGAATCATAGATGCGGAGAAGTTCGTAGACTACGTTGGTCTGAATATGGAAGGGGAACTACCCCTACTAATGGACGAGAACTTCGATGGTTCAGAAGACATCGAGTTCAAGTATGAAATATAAACACATCCTGTATTACTTCCGACAAGTGACGGGTTCCTACGCAACGGAAGTGTTTTATACAGATGAGTTAGACGAAGGAACCACTACTCCAACCTACGTTGGTTGGAAACTTTATTCACATTCAACGGAGATTTGCGATGGCTAATAGATCAATGGTAATTGATTACGACAAGCTAGACACAATCTACCTAGACATGGACGGCGTTGTTGCGGCATTTGACGTAGCTTGGTGTAGATGGTTTAGTTATGAGTTCCAAGAGTCCAACAACTGGACTTTCTACGAACGATACGGATTGGACGCTAAGACGTTTTACGATGGCTTAGATAAACTGCCCGCACAATTCTGGTCGCAACTGCCTCTGGAACCGGACGCGGACAAGTTATTCAATTGGGCGTTACGTCAAGGCTGTGAAGTTAAGTTTCTTACACACGCTTGTACGCCAGAGTCTTGCGAGGGTAAAAAACAATGGATAGCTAAACACTACCCTGAAACAGAAGTCATCTGTGTAACAGAGGCTTTGCAGAAAATTGAACTGGCGAATGAGAACACACTACTTATTGATGACAAGGTTGAGACGGTCGAAGCCTTCATCGAAGCAGGTGGTAACGGACGAGTGTGGGGAAAGACTTACAACTTCTTCCGCACGTACATACTAGGACATATCTTTTTTGATAAGGAACTACTATAATGCCAAATGGCAAAGGCGACCGAAACAGAATTACTAACCGTGAAACTTTTAGAAAGAACTTTGAGGACATTATGCCACAGAAAATGAACAACATGAGCGACAGTTACCCTAAGAAGAAAAAGGCAACCAAGAAAGTCACCAAGAAGAAGGTGACCAAGAAGGCCACACCTAAAAAGAAAAGCACTAAGAAAGGAAATGGTGGATACTAATGAAGAATAAACTCAACCTACTTCGTATCATTTACCTATGCCCACTGTTGCTGTTGATCGGATTGATCGAAGTACCGGTTGGGTGTGAGATGTGCGGAGACGAAGTGATGCGTGAATCGCTGTATTGTCGAGTCGCTAGTGACTTCGACGACAATTACTTGTGCGGTATGGACTGTGCTGTGGACTATCTCGAAGCAAATCCACTAGAATATGACGAAAATGGAGATATTATTCCAAAATGGTAAGAAAAGAATTCGACCCTTCCCTAGCAGAAAGAGCGTTAGGGTGGGGGATTTTGGTATTTATTTGTACAATTATCATGTATACTGGATTAAATATCGGAATAATCATTGACAAGTACAACAGAGGTGTGTACAATGATGTTTTACCCAAGTCCCTAATCAAGAAAGTGATCGACGATGAAAGAATTTAGCAGAAGTTTGAAGTTTGTTTTGGCGTTTGCCGTAGGTGCGGCTGTAGCCATCGTATTATCTAACGTATCGGAAGGTCAAATGATCAAGTATCATATCGCAGACGGTAACTTCAACGGCGTGACACAAGCACAGTCACAGTCTCGCATCATCGACGGGTTCAACGAACTCGACCGATTGACAGACAGACTACGGTTTGAACGAGTGGATAACCCTAAGCGTGCGAAACTACGCATTAGCTTCGGCAATCCTGACCCAAAGGCCACAGTAATCTGTGCTGGTACTGTATCAATCAGTAGAAACCGCAAAGATGTCATAATCAGCACTTCATCGACTGCGTTCTCGGGACAGTTCAGCCGAAACATCGAGACACTAGCTATGCACCTCGCATTGAACTCGGCTCGATTCCGGTTTAGCACCTACGCTAAGGTGGTACGGGTCGGTGCGATCCCTGCTTACCCGTCTTACTACCAGATGGAAGCTATTCGCAAGAAGTATCGCGCTCCAAAGAACGAAGTAGTGTTCTGGCCTAAGAATCTTGGGTGGGCAAGCGAGAAGCACCAGTATTATGTTGCACTACACAACGCTAACTGGGCAGAACGCCGTGAGCTTATCCTCATCCGCGATGCTGCGACTAACAGCGAAGAGATGGCCGCTGCTCAAGCAGACGTGCTAGACAACTACGCTCGACTTGTCGCCAACAAAGTTTACATGTCGGCAGCAGCAGCGGAGTGGCATTACGTCAACAACTCGTGGATGGGGTTCAAAGACTACATCAATAACAACGGATTGGCCGAAGATGACGATCGTAACGGTGGTGCGGACACAGGAGATCACTAATGTTCCCTAGCTCGTAAGAAAAAGTCCCCTCTTTTTCTTACATTTTGCTTGCATTGTCCAGAATGTGTGCTATAATTACATCGTAAGGCAACAATACTACTGCTTAGAAAGGCAAACAAACAGTGATAATTAAGAAAAACGGCGTAAAAGGCTATCCGACACCCTCTGGACGCAAAGGTTATGCAATTACAACCGAGTGCGGCACTAAATTCATGGCCGATCCTGTAGGATCGTCACGGTATATCTGTGGCGGCTCGACATTCAAGACACTAGGTGCTGTCAAGAAGTCTATCGAAGATGCGACTGACATCGAGATCGAAGAGACAGCGGAGTTCTGTGTCGAGATGAATGAGGGTCGCGATCTATGGGACGGGTGCTGTCCTGTCGCACGTATGTTGGTAAAACTCTCTCGTAACACAGAGTTTGACGCTGACGACTTGGAATCACTAGATAATTATGGCTATGTAACGCCCGAAGGCAAAGTCGACTTCGACTACGCGGTCTCGGCTGTACTCAATTGGGAAAAACAGAAAGGGGTGAAATAATATGAATCCATTTATCAAAGAAGCATTAGGCTTACGTTCGTTGAAGAACAGATACGATTACAACTATGAGACGGGCGAGGTGTTTTGTCGTAAGACCGGCAATACAGTCAGACCAGTGTTTCGTCCTAACTACAACGCTTACTACTTCGGTAAGATAGAGGCCGGTACTGTTGCTGTCTACTTGATGACAGGGGGTATTGTTTACGACCTAGTGTACAAGAATGGCAAGAAGAACGACCTTCGACTAGCCAACTTGTCTTACTCTAACTGGATGGAGGACTTAGGTTATGAGCGATAACGACAGAAGCATGATCTTCCAGTTCTTTTGTATCTTGACCTTCGTGGTCGGGGTTGCAATACTGGCGAAGAACGTAGGCACGCCGCCCGACAAGATTTACATCTACGATGTTGACTTTTACGAAAATATGACCGTTACAGAGAAAGAGATAGAATGAGATACTTTGCCTTACGACTTATCGAACCACAAGTAGGACACTACTACACAGACCAACATAACAGGTTGTTCTACGTGTCCCGCCTGATCGACGGTATCTACTACTGTCACCTGTTTAACGGTGCGGTCTACGTCGAGACGCATTTGGAATACGAGTACGTCAAAGGCATACTCAATGCGTGTGCTACAATCACGCCCGAAGCCGAGCGAGCTGTGTTGGTTGCAGAGGTTGACCCAGTGTGTAAGATCGAAGATCAACACGATTTCCTTGACCGTGCAACGGAGCTTATCTAATGCAAGACTATAAACTTATCTGTTGCCTAATACTGGCACTCATCATCCTCGTACAATACTTAACCTACATTTACTCAAAAGGCAGAAACAATGACTAAACCAATGACCTTCGAAGCGTACTGTGAAGTGAACGCCAAGCTAAACATCCCACGTGAGGCGCAGTTTGCAATTTACCAAGACTACGTTGCAGCTTGTGAGCGTGCGTCTGCCCTTGAACCTGCCAAGTCACCACTAACTACTGTGGGCGAAGCTAAGTTCTACAGTGGCGTTAAGATTAGTGTATCATCCGACTTGGAGGTGTAATATGATTTGTGAAACATGCAAGGGTACAGCACAGACACGGTACGTCAATCGTGACAGCGGTCGGCTGTGTTGGACTCCCTGCACAGATTGTAAGGCGGGTAAACTGCGAGACATAGAGATACAGTTGCACACAGCACAATTTCAGCTTAAACGTGCCTCTGGCGAAGTCAAGACGCACCTGAACACAATCGACTCACTACGTGAGCGTCAACTAGAAATTCAACTCTCGAAGGGAAACTAATGTGGATCATACCAACAAACTTCGTACCGTTTCCCTCTGCACAGGGTATGCTGGTATCGAACGAGGACTCGAACTTGCAGGCAGAACTGTTGAGCCACTGTGTTACGTGGAACGGGAAGCATACGTCATCGCTAACCTACTCAAAGAAATTGAAACAGGTAAGTTGGCTACAGCACCTATCTACACGGATGTTAAAACCTTCCCATCATGGGTGTTTCATGGTCAAGTTGACCTCCTTACTGGAGGTTACCCGTGCCAGCCTTTCTCAACCGCTGGAAAGCAGCGAGGGAAAGACGATCCAAGACATCTCTGGCCTTACATCCTCGACCACATTCGAGCGATCCGGCCAACCCGATGTTTCTTCGAAAACGTCGAAGGTCACGTCAACAACGGTCTCGAAGAAGTCATCTCTGACTTGGAAGCAGAAGGTTACCGAACAACGTGGGGAATATTCTCAGCGAATGAAGTGGGCGCAAGCCACCGGAGAAAGCGGGTCTTTATCCTATGCCACGCCGAACACAATGGATCATCTGGGTCAACGGAGCGACGAGGGTGTGGTACATCAAGCCTCCGGTGCGAGGAAGGGGCGGAAACGGCCTGCCAACTTGCGGGAGCAAGTCAATGCGAGGACGTGTGCGATCTACAATGCGATAAATGGCGACGGATCAATGGACGACTTGCCCCCAAAGAGTCCCGCAAATTTGAATCCTCTGTTCCTAGAACAACTTATGGGACTACCAATCGTATCGACCGGATTAGGCTCTTGGGGAACGGAGTAGTACCGCAACAAGCAGCGTGGGCGTGGCTAGTGTTGAACGATCGGCTAGAAAATTCGTAGAAAAAATAGGAAAAAAGCAATTTTAGCCTTGTAAAATTTCCTGCCGCGTTGTATAATGGTAGAAGAAGACACCCCAGTGTAGCAACAGCTTCCGTCCGTGGTTTTTAGACCATGACCTTCGGGTCGGGCGGGTAGCTGGCTCACACTACTAACTTAGAAAGGCAACTATGAGAGAAAAAGAATACCTAATTACTTACAACGCCGCCAAGGTCAGCGACAAGACTGGCTGCATTAGCTTGGGCGATTTGAAGACTACGACCATCAAGGCCGAGTCTCGGTGCTGGGCTATCCGTAACATGATGTCACGGGAACACGTGTACTGTGTCGTCACACTACGTGAGATCAAGATCATCATTCCGTTCCGCGAGCGTCTGATGAAATGGCTCGGAAAGGAAATCAACTAATGGATCGGGGTAACATGAAAACGCTATGGTACGTCGAGCTGATTGCCGACAACACCAATTACAATATTATGGTGAGGGCTGACGCTAGAACACAGGCTGTCGTCCTCGCAATGGCGAACTCTCGCCGCGACGGGTGCAGGTTCGTCAACGAAGTAACTAAAGTAGAAAGGATCGGATAATGTTCATTCACGCAGGTGTAGAGACAATAGACACAACGGTACACGTGCTGTATCGTGCCGAGAAATACATGATGACCGGCAAATTCATGCACGATCCGTCAAAAGACGAAGCACGGTCGTTCATGGGGGTCGATCGAGATAAAGAGGCAGAGGGGTTCTTACGGGGACTGTACGCCGCAGCGTTCTTGATGCGGGAGTCACAGCACAAACTAAACATGAAACTTGGATTTGAAGGGAACACAGGACCATGATAGCAGTATTCTTTATAGCACCGGCCATTCTCGTACTCTTTGGTGCGGTGGCAGTTGTACACTACCGACCAGCGATTGAAGACTTAATGAAACGAGGGGACGACTAATGCCAGTATTTTTAGCAGACGCACTATTTGGAGCAATGATGGGAATATCTACGGGTATTTGGATCGGGATGCTCATTAACGAACGACGATACACTAAACTAAAGAAAGAGAATTATGACAACTGATTTCACACTAATCGCGAGTAAGGCGAAAGATGCCACCGATCCTACGTTTGGCAAATTCCAAGCCGTCAAAGAAGGCACAAAGTACCGTAAGCTAATGAAGAACGGTCACACCCGATTCTCAATCGCAACCGGTGGTATGGAACTCTGGCTAACCAAGGACGAGATTTTCCAAGGGTCTCACAACTACGAGGTACTCAACAATGGCAACTAAGAGCGTAACACTAGAGCGACGGATCGAATATCTGCAAGACCTTCGTAAAATGTACGAAAAGTCACAACGTGTCCACGGACGTGAGAGTCGACAGGCTCAGTCGATGGGCAGGGTCTTACACACTGAGATCGGTCGTGTGCGGGGAAAGATAGGATTGGAACTAAATGAGCCGATGGGGTTATTCCAATGATTTGGCGACTACACTACTACACAGTCCCAGGATTCGAAGGCTTATCTACTCACGAGGTTCGCGGTTGCTCCACCAAGAAAGAGGCAATCGCACAGATGGATGCGGAACTTGGCGAAAAGGTACTCATATCTCACGTCGAGGTGTTTACTGGCGACACGACTGATGACACAGGGTTAGGGGGATTTTAGGCAAAGTCTGTATTTTTCCCAAAAAATATAAATTTAGGGCTTGACACTCTCAGACGCACCAACTCGCCGTATGGCGGTTTTTGACCGACCACCCCCTCCCGACCCATCGACACGTGGAATCGGGGTGGTGGCCTCCCGTGAGGCGGTTTTAGGTCGACGCGGTGACAGTTCCAGTTTTTATGACAAATACCGCGAACCCAGCCTGAGATTCAGCCGCCCCTACAATGGGTATAATCGTTACAATCAGACCAACCCGCACAACCCCACCCGACTCGCCGGTATTTCGAAGAAAATCACGAGAATTCACTTGACTTCCGGTTGTGCGGGTTGTGCCGGTTGTAGGACCTGGCGGCTCGGTGGGTTTGTCAAGTAGAAAATCCCGATTTTCTCGAAATTGGACGTTTTCGAGTCCGGTTATGCCGGTGGGAACGATTCTGCGGGTTGTATCAACCGTGCGGGTTTTGAGGGCGCTCCTCCCATTTTGACCATATTTTGATGCTTTTTTGCATCATTTTCGCTGGGAAAATCAGTCCGGTTATGCCGATTATGCCGGTTTTACCGGGGTTTTAGTCCGGTTATACCGGTTATTCCTATTATTCCTTTTGACTATTTGACGTTTTGACCATAAAAGATTATAGTTATAACGATTTTACCGATTATTCATTCAATATAAGGATAGAATATCCGGTCAAACCCTCAAAATCGGCAATACCCCACCCGACACGTTGTCGTCACAATGACGACAGTGCTAGGTTGGGGTTATACCGGTTGTGCGGATTGTAAGGTCGCTGGGAAAATCAGTCCGGTTGTACCGATTGTTCCGATTATCCCAACCCCCGATTCGAGGGTTGGGTTGTACCGGTTGTGCCGATTATTCGAAATCGACTTCGATTGCTGGAAGGGTTCCGGTTGTATCGATTTTATCGGCGGCGCGGTTTACGGTATCCCAAGAAATGGCAAGTGCTGATAAGCTATCTTCCAATTCCCATACCTTACGGGTTAATCGGTCTGTAACGGTTGTGCCGATATGTCGGGTATTTCGGATTTGTTGTTCGGTTTTTTCCAACATTTTTCGTACCCTATCGGTACGGTCTAAAATCTGAATGCGCGCCGTGTTGATACCGTCAAGTGTTTCTAAGTTTACAATCATCGTTTTCGTCTCCCGTTGAAGGTGTGTAAGGTGTAACCCGTTGGCTACACTAAAAGATAGCTTACGTTTTCGTGATAGGACGGGAAAATCCCATTTATTTTCCCGATTTTCATAAAGTTTATTTTCCCATTGAAACCATTTTACGGTCAAAATTCTCCCATTGAATTCTCGATTGTCTACGGGATAAATCCCCCCGTTTTCCACGGTTTAAATGGGAGATTATGGCATTGTGGCGGTTTCTACGCGCTTCCATGACTTCCGCATCGTTCGACTTTACGATGCGATGGCGGGTTTCTACGGTACTAGTCGCGTAAATCGCAACACCGCAAATCCCCAATGCTGCTAGTGTGATTCCCATTTTCATCGTCTCCCGTTGAAGGTGTGTAAGGTGTAACCCGTTGGCTACACTAAAAGATAG
>JAAHTH010001407.1_pt1 | contig 21093 bp, 8 predicted proteins | sample 6116091 | NCBI WGS metagenome assembly JAAHTH01 (sample SAMN13939990, study PRJNA603662) | sponge metagenome | isolation source: marine sponge | host: Mycale hentscheli | place: New Zealand | collected 2006 | reverse complement strand
ATAGGGTGGATTGTTAGAAATGGCATCTAAATCAACCATTCCACCTTTAGCGTATTCAAAATCATAATCTTCATCATCTCCATAAGGTGCATCGTTATAAGTGGTCATTCCATAAAATACATCTTCGTCATCGTCATAATCAAAACCCATATCATTAGCAAGTTTGAAAAATTCCACGCTATTATTCCAACTAACTCCATCTTCTTTTAGCATTGATTTTAATTCTTCAACTTCAATCTTACCACCTTTAGCGAAATCATACGTTGGGTGTCTATCTTGACTTTTTTCCCAATAGTAATTTACTACTTCGGGTATATATTTTTTATAATAAGGTTGGCTTGACATCGCCCATTTTTTCACTTCACTTCTTGACTTGAAAGTTGGGTGGTATTGAAAATCTATATCCAATGCTTCTATAAAATCTCGAACTCTCCATCCTTCCCAAATTTCCTTATCCATATTTACAGAACCACCTTTAGCGTACATTTGAGGGTTTACACTCTCGGCACTCATTTGAGATTGAGTTACATTCATATTAGCAACTGCACCATCAGTAAGACCACCATAAGCCATCGAATTTATTTCTTTGGTTAAAGCATCTCGTAATTTAATCAAACTTGCTTTAGCAACACTTGGCTCTTTGAATTTTTTAACAACCCCAAGAATAGCCATAAGCATTTCTTGTATTGCTTTGGTAGTATCTTCTGCAACCTCTTTTACCCCTTCCTTTATTTTTTTCTCGCCTTGTTTTGTTGGCTTTGGCTTTGGCTCTTCTTTAGTTGGCTTCGGTGTGTTATCTTCTTTGATTTGCTCAATTTCTTGCTCTGCCTTTTCCTTTACTTTAGGAATATCTTGCTCAATAACTGCTTCGGGAGTTAAAGTTCCCTCTTCATTTAACTTGCCTTGCTCTTTGAGTTTATCAGTACGCTTCTTTTCATCTGCGTTCTTTTTAGTTTTGGCTTTATTCTCTTTAGCCTTTCTTTCTTGTGATTTTTTTCTTAAAGCACGATACTCTTCAATAATTTCAAGACATTTCTCTTCGGTCATCCCACTTTTCTTTTTGAGGTCTGCCATAGCAGATTCATACTCATCCTTTGTGGGTTTCTTTTTGGTAGGCTTCTTTTTAGTAGCCTTCTTTTTAGGTGGAGTTTTTTTCTCTACTTTAGGCTTTTCTTCATTTTTCGGTTTATCCAAAACTTCATCAACTACTTTTACCTCTTCTCCACCTAAAGATTCTAAATCCTTTTCTAAATTCTTTTTAGCATTTTCAAAAAAGGAGTGCATATCACTCAACTCTTTATCGGCTAACTTTTCGTCTAAATTTTTTATTTTTTCTAAAATCGCTTCTTTTGACATCTTTTTTTATTTTATTATTCGTATATACTCAAAGTGAAATTCAAGGCATCTATTTTCTTTTCAACCAATTTGTAATCTTCGGAATCTTTATCGAAAATTTCTAACAAACCTTCAATAGAAACCAATTTTTTCTTAATAAGCCTAATCTCTTCATCCGTATCATTTTTTGTTTCAACCTCTGCAACATCTTCTACCCTCTCTTCTTCATCCGTACCCTCTACATCATCTAATTTAGGCTCTTCAATTTCTTCAATTACCTTTTCTTCAATGATAAGTTTTTTCTCTTGTTGCGTATCTGATTTCATTTCTAAAATACAATTAAGAGATGCAAAATCTTGAACTCTTTGTTCCCAATCTCCTTCCGATAATGATTGGTCTTTTATTTCGTTTTCTTCTGCTCTTTTTCTAATTATCTCTTCTGCTCTTTCTTGTATTGCTTGACTATTACCAACATTGGTTATTTCCCTTGCAAGTCTTTCAACTTCTTGTTGGAATTGTTCAATTTTTTGAGTTAATTCACTAATAGTATTTATGCCTTGTGGCTTCATTTGTAATTCAAATGTGCTAAAAGCATTTTCTACCTCTCTCAAATATGTGGGTTCGTATCGTGTGTAGTCTTGATTTGTATAATTACGCAAGAAATTCATATTAAGCAAAGTTCTGACTTTTTTGTCATTATCATAAAACTCTTTGTAACTCCTATTGTAATCTTCCATATCAGAAAACTGATAAGAACTCTGATTTTTGGCGAACAATTGAGCATAATCATATAAAAATGGTCTTTCGTTTAAGTTGTCTATGCTTTTATCAGAATCCCAAAACGATTCCCACATTTGAAAATAATCAGAATTTCCATTTGTAAATTGGTATAACAAAGGCAGAGTTTCTACAAATTCTTTAGTACCCCAAGTAATTGTATTCTTTTTCTTTTTCTTGTCATCTTTAGCAATAGTAACAACCTTCTTAATGTTGTTTTCACGAATTTTAACATCAAATTGTTTTAATTTGCCATCTTCTCTTTCTGCTTCGACACCATAAATCATATCGTTGTTATAACTGCCTTCTTCCTCGTAAATTTCATCAACTACACCTTGATATTGAGTTCCACGATGAACAAATCGAACAACATCTCCCACCTTTATTTCTTCTAATGCTTCTTTAGAGAAACCAAAAGGAAGAGATATTTTTCTATCCTTTATAAAATCTCTTGTTAATTGAAGCATCTCTATTAAAGTAAAATTCAAATCAGATTCCGATACTACGATTCTATTTTTCTGCCTTCTCCAATTTGTATTATAATCGCCTTGTCCGTATTTCTCTCGAACCTCTTGCTTCATTTTGGCTAAATATTCATAGAAAGAATCAGTAAATAGGTCTTTACCCTCTAACAATTCGGGTCTTGCAGTTCGTAACATTTCATATAAAGAAAATAAACTTGATGTACCATTTGTAAACTTGCTAAACGCCACACCTACTTTTCCTTGATTTACCTCTGCTTCGGCATCCCCTTGAATTGTTGGAAATGAACCCCATTGTAGAAGAACGGACTTATCAAGCATCAATTTTATGCTATCATATTTAGACTTTTCATATCCGTTTTGAGCAATTGCTTCTTGTATATCTTTTTTAATTTCATCAGTTTGAAATTGTGCTAATTGATAAGGATTTGATATACACGCTTCTTTCAATTCATTTGCATCAAACTCTCGTGCATCAATCATAAATGTTTGACCATCTCTATTCCAAATCTGATTTATATACCTTGCTTTATCTTGCATTTTTTGGAACATAAATATGTCAATCGAATCTGCACATAATGGATTTACTATTCTTACAAACTTATAAGGGTTTCCTTGTCGCCAAATTCTTCCCTCTAATTGTACTTGATTAGTTGGGTTAAATGGTAAAAAACATTGATAAATAACCGATGATTCAAACTGCAAATTCATTCCTTCACTTATAGTTTCAGAACCAATCAAAACTTTACATCTTTGGCTATCTTTCATTTTGTCAAAATCGCCATTTCCTAATTGCACCAATCCATTAAAACAATTCTGAACAATAGATTTATGTTGAGGTTTAGGCTTTCCTTTAGATGTTTCTGATGACATAACTCTTGTCATCTTTTTATCCCCACAAATGATTCCCACTTCTTCGGGTGCAAATCCTAATTCTTCTATTAAATACTCTGCAATTAATGGAAAGGCTCTAATACCATATTCCATATAAATAATTTGACCACTCATTGCAGTATTAGTGCTTTCGTGATATTCTTTTACCGATTTAATGCAACCCATTACATATTTGAGTTTTGCACTACTTTCAATATATTCTTTAGGAGTTGGGTTTTCTTTATCTCCACTTGCACTAAATAAATAAGGACTTATAGTAATTTGTCTTTGAAAAGTAAGAGAACGTAATAGTTTTGTAGATACTCCTTGTGAGAAACTACCTACCTCTGCTATTTGTTCGGGTTCATAACCTTTGGAATAAATTAACTGCCCATTATCATTTCTTGAATTTCCTTCAATATATATTGTTCTTGTACGCTTCTTTCCAATTGTGTGTGATTGTTGAAGAAACTTCAATTTAGATTCATCCTTTATTAAATCGGTTGTGTTCCAATTCGATTCTTGTGCGATATATTCAAGACCTTCCTTATTCTTATCCAATATTAGTTTATCAATTTCATCTTGCATAAATGGATAATAGTAAATGGTGTCTTTTTCCCTATCCTTAACCACCTCGTATAAATCGGGCAACCAATCAATACTTCCATTGGCATACGCTTTCAATTTTTCAATCAAAATTTTCTGCTTTTCGGTCATAGTGATAATACTTGAAATTTGCTCTTCTCGTGCTAAAGTTCTTGTTTCATTAGTTTCTCCATTTAACAATGACTTAAATGGCAATACAATTTTATTTGGTCGCTTTAAATCAATCTCATCTGCACCGATAAAATCAATGTTGTTGAAAAGAAGGTTTTGTAGGGCAGGTACATTCTTCCATCCTAAAAACGTAAACTTCTCTCTAATTTGACCACTAATTGTTGCTTCTATATTATAACCCATATCTCCAAAAGTCTGAAAGAAATCGGCACTCGCACTAACGGAAGATTTTATTAATGAATATCTATCCGTATAAGTAAGCATACTGAAAACCTCCAAAGGATTGTTTGTAAAAGGAGTTGCAGTCAAAAGCAAGGTGTTTCCAAACTTATTGAATTGTTGGATGTAATCAGTCAAAAAGAACAATCTTAATGCTCTTGATGATGGTTTTCCACCACCAAATTTAAAATAAACCTTATCTCTTTTTTTAAGTTGTTCTTCGGTCATTTCCTCAATATTCGGAAGCAATATGACCTTTCCTTTAACAACTGTTACCAACTTTTTATAGTTATGTGCTTCATCAACAACTACATAATCAAATTTGAATCGGTCTATTTCAACCTTATCAACCCCTGTCTTTGTTTTGTCTGAAATAATGTCGGCAAATGCTTCTTGCATTTTTTCAGATTCATCTTGGGATAATAAATCAGTATCTATTGTTTGATTTAAAGTAGTATAAGCAGTTTTCACGAATCCATCTTCTTTATAGCCTTTACTGAATCCCATCATCTCTAATGCAGTTTCAGTAACGATTGTTATAGAATTTTCTTGAATACCACCCTCTTCCTTTAGTTCCTCTAATATATCTCCACGCATATTAAATAACGCATTTATTTTATATTGAGGTAATATAGAACGAACCTCCTTTACAAATTGTGGATATACTTGGTTCGGAAGAATAAAAATAGGTCTTTTACATAGTCCTAATTCTAAAGATTGTGCCACTTGAAAAATAGCACACCACGTTTTACCAACCCCAACTCCGTATGCAAGTAATGATTGAAAATTTGTTAATACATTATAAGATAAACTTCTTCTTTTATCAGTTCTAATATCGTTTATGTACGCAGTTTTATCGCCATTGTATCTTTTAGCCATCGTAAATCCAATAGGCACTTGACCTTGTATCATTTTTACGCTACCTCCACTTGAAAGCGTATAATCACGACCACTTCTTTTATCTCCATCAACATACGAACATCTCGCCATATCCCATAAGTTAGGATTGTGATTATACATTGAGTTCCATCGTAATTCAATTTCAATTTTTGTTTGACCACTTAAACCACGTTGCAGAAAATCTGACCATAATTGTTTACCTACCCTTACGCACTCTTCTTTTTTTCTAAATTTTGCTTCGCCATCTAAACTTCCCAATCCTTTGTTATTGACTAACATAAATTGGTTGTAAATTTCTTGCCACGTTAAGCCATAAAGATTAATTCCTTGACCACCACTTTCTTTAATTTGGGAGTTTCTTAACCACCACATAAATGCTTCACGCAAAGTAAGTGATTGAAGAGGGGTTTCAGTTCCACCTCTATTTCCTTGCGAAGATGATTTACCCTTATCAAATTGTTTTTGATTTCCTTTAATAAAAACCATAAAGTTTCCTCTTTGAACCTTACCACTTGATTGTGTTATTTCTCTAATACTTACTTCTTTTGCTAAATCAGAGTTTACATCAAATTTTAGGCATTTATCCATATCCTCTCCACTTAATTTAATTCGTGAATCATATACTTTTAAATATGCGTTTGACATAGCAAGTTGGTGTTCTGCATAAACATCATCGCCAAACCTTTCAGTAATCATTGTTTTGTCATTAAGCAAAAGACGATTTTTCTGATACAAATTACCTGTACCATAAATATATTTAGGAACATACTCTTTGGTCAAGGAATCATAAAACAATACACCTAACCTCATTAACTGCATTACTAATTCAAAAGTACCCTCTCCATCAAATTCCTTCCAATTTGCACATTGCCTATCGCTTCGTAATAATGAATATCTTTTGAAAAAACCCTTTTGGCTTGTTCCTAAACGATTTTCTATCCAAAAAGTAAATGCTTGTTTCTCTTGAAAAGTAATACCATTGTTATAGGCGTTGTCAAAATCATCATAAGTCCACATTTCAAATGGGGTTTCTTTTGAAGATAATATGGATGTCATTTCCTCTTCGCTTCGTGTTATCTCTTCTTCAATAACAAGTTTTTGCTCTTCGGTCAAATTATTAGCATCCGTAGAACTTACAAGATTACTTTTTATAGGAGAATGTAAGCCTTGTGTTACATCGCTAATCGGAATAGCATCTAAACCTATTATTTCTTTTGGTGTTTCAAATATATTTTCCATTATCTTCTTTTTAATCTTGACACAAATTTGGATTCAAACTTCTTTCTTTTTCCATTAAAGCATCAATTATTGTAAATCCTCCTTGTGCAACTAAATCCACAACAAAACCTAAAATAATTTCTCTTCCTTCTTTACCTTTTGCCATTTCACATACATAAGGCATAGTTGCACCATTGCACATATCAAGCCTTGTGTTAATAGTTGCTCTTAATTTATTTATAATTACTTCGCTATTTGCCATTTTATTTCTTTTTTACTTGAATTAACATTGTGTCTGAACTTATCCTATATTTTTCGGTCATTATAAAACCATTTGTAAATCTTTCTTGTGCCGAATCCGTAGCAAAGAACCTTTCAAAATCATCTACATAACACATAATTACTGCTACTCCATTAGGTTGTAAATAAGAAAGGTCAGTAAAAGCCATATCTAAAGAATCAGTTTGAATAATCATTCCATCCATTCGTTCTTGTGGAGGGTTTAATTGTAAATCGCTTCTTGTTATGCTTATTGCATTATCTCTACTATATAATATGTTTGCTATTTCAATAGCATTTTTATCAGTATCTACACAAGTTACATTTATATCAGTAGCAAAATAATTAATAAGAATACCTTTGCAACTATTGATGCACATAATTCTTTCTAAATCTCTATCGCTATTTTCTGCATTAAGATACAACATCCCTGCAAGTGTCTTATACAATTTTGTAGTTACTACATCCTTAAATAAACCACAAGAATATGTACTTATAAAGTTTTGTGCTTCTATTGGGTATTCATTAACATCCGTACCGAGATAACCCATTAAATTTACAATTGCACGATTTCTTTCAAAGTCATTAGCATAGGGAGTATTCACAATTCTATCAATATCTACATCTTCTCCGAAGGCACTTGTTAATTTCACATCCTTTGACATCAGATTTCTTTTACCAAATCTTTTTAGTCCTTCATTTACATATTGAGGATGAAAATTATAGTCTAATTTCCAATTGATGAGGTCATCATTGTAATCTTTGTCTATCAAGTTTCTATCTATATCTCCCCAATAGGCTTCATCATCATCCCCCACAATAATATACCCATACATACGCCCATCGGGAGATAATTCAGTAACAAAAATATGAAACATATCATTTGAATAATGAAGATGTGCCTTGTTCATAAATTGGTCATTGGTATCTCTTGATTGATAGATTTGTGGTGCAGTTTGTATTGCTTCCGACAATAATTCAAGATTTAATTTTGCTTCTTCACTTGCGTTTAAATAGGTATGATTCGGAATAAAAGGCTCTACAATTTCTCTATTTGATTGTGCTTCGGTAGATGTGTCTATATCATCATACATAGAGAACACATTTCCTCCTTCTGCAAATTTATTTTTTGTTATCATCCGTTTTACTTTTTCTTTATCATTGATAATTTCATTAAATTCATTTTGAGCCTTTATACTACCCTTATCTCCCTTATTGGCTAAATCCATTAATTTTTCAAACGCAGTTGGGTTTATTTTACCTTGCTTATATAAAGTGTGTGCTAAATCGCTTAATGCTTTTATTCTTTGAGTTTTTACTTGTATTTCAATTGGGTATGTACTTCCATTTTCTTCTACGCCAACAAGAAAGTGATATGCTCGGTAACCTGCCTTTGAATCCTTATACATATCCTCAAACTCCAATACTTTACCAACTCTACCACTTAATATTTCATCTTTTATCTTATCGGAACTTGCTTTATCGGGTGTAACAACCATTGTGCCTACAACATCAGTCAAACCTTTATACAAATCAATACCACTTAAATCCTTTGATTTTAGTTTTTCTTTTGCTTTTTTATCAAGTTTATTAAGATTAGGAACATCGGTTAAACTTCTCCTTCGCATTTTGTTTATAATGCTATAAGGTGTTTTTGTTCGGCTCATTATACCACACCTACCTTTTGCACCACACACATCTACAATTTCTTCAAGGTTCTCAACCATTTCTTCACGAACTCGGTCAAAATCATTTCTATAATCAATTATCTCTTTAAGTTCATCGGAAAACCTTACCTCTTCTATTTGTTCGGTTGTGTTTGCATCCATAGGTGCTACATCATCGCTATTAGGTACACCATCGCCATCGTTATCTCCAAACACGCTTTTGTACTCTGTGTAAGGAACTTTTGAGGTCATATAGTTTTTTGAAACACGACCACCATCTGCATAAGAATAATCATCTTCTTCATTATCTTTTTGATTATCTTCACTAACCTCAATGTCAATACTCTTACCATAATTATTCAAGCCTAATTCTCCATAACCTTCAATACCTTTATCTTCTAATGCTTCTGCAACATTTTCAGAAAGTGGTAAAATAATTTCTTGTAATTCTTTTAATGTTAAATTTTTAAACTCTACATAAAAATCTCCCCAACTACCTTCTCTTAATGACATAGATTTTTTATTACCCATTTCTCCATAAGAAACATATTCAAAATCCGATGCAATTATTCGTTCCACTTCGTATGGTAAGTGGGTAAATGGCTTTTGTTCAATTTTCGGTTGGCTTTTAAACTTTAAATCTATTGTACCATTTAATAAAGTAACCTCGTCATCAACATAATCACTATTGTTATATTGTTGAAATAAATAATAGGGGTTAAAATCATCTTCGGTAATGCTTTTGAAAAATTGAACATCCCCACCCTCTTCCATAAAACTTTTATTATGACTGCTCATTTCTTTTTTTTTTAAATTTTTCCACCTTGTTTCTTACGAACTGAACTAATATCTTCTTTTTTTGCTAAACCACTTTGCCATATTTCATCTATAACTTGCATAGCATTTAGGTTAATTTGTAAAACGCTTAATTTAAGGTCGTTTTGTTTTGCGTAATACCATCTATGATGTCCGTCTATAACGTAACCATCTTGACTAATAGTTATTGGCTTATTTGGGTTCATTTTGCCTTTAGAAACATTTGAAATTACCTCTATTTGTTCAAGGTTTATTTCATTTTGAATTGGTTTCAATTGAGATGCCTTAACCTTTAGTCCTTCGGTAACAACATTTGCACCATATTTTGAAATTAAAGACTTGACAAACATAGGCTTATCCTTTGTTCGTAGTTGAGGTAATTCGCTTTTCTTAAAACCAAAATCAGATTTTAACCTCACAATATTATTTTTTCTTGGTTGCCCAAATGCTTCTCTTGTGTTTTCTTTAAACCTATTCCACGTTTCATCAAAACCATCAATATCTCCACCTTTGGCAAACTTGCCATTTTCAAGTTTAAAATAATAAGATTTCGTAACCTTATCGTAATATACCCCTATCCCCTTAATTGTTTTTATGTATCTTGCAGATGAGGGTAATGAATTTACCATTTCTCCCTTATCAATAATTGACATAGCCTTTTCTCTTTCTTTTACTTCTCCACCCTCTTCGTAAGTAGAGCCACCTTTAGCGTAGTTTTTTCTTTCAAATGTAAAATAATCATTAGTAAGTGTTCCTAAATCTTCGCTATCTACAAATTTTCTTAATTGTGTAGGCTCTATAAAGACAATAGTGTAACCATTACCATCTTTCGATTCAAACTTATATTCGATTCGCTTCATAAAGGATTCGTCTATAACGAGTTTTGGTTTTATGTTTTTGCTTTTAAATGTATTGATTAGATTTTTTGCACCATTTTTTGAATAAACGTAAAACTTACTTTCGGGATAAATAGCACGTTTATATTTGCCATCGCCTAATATATCTTTTGTATATACTTCGTTTCTAACCAACCATACATCCCAATTAAAATATACATCCTTCATATTAAGCAAACCACCAAACTCGTATGAATCATTTTTGCCCATAGGTTTTATCAATTTAACGGAAAATCTTTCATTGAAAATATTATTTACATTACGCAAAAGGTCGGACAACTCTCTATATGAATAATCTACTTCTTTATTAGTGTAATTGTATAATTCATAACGACCATTATTATATCTTATGGCTCTATTAGGTAGTCTATGTTCTTGATTCGATACATCGTACTCATCCCCTCTTTGTAAATCTATTTCATAAATAACTCCACCCTCTGCGTAAATCTTTTTACCCCTTTGAAATCCTTTTGTCATTGACTTTGTTTGAGGTGTTCTTTCGTATATATACAAAGGATTCAAATTACCCTCATCGTCTTTGCCTTTTACACCTTTCAATAATTTTGAGTTATTACCAAAACCATCGTAATGAACTACTCCAAATTTCTTGGCATCTATTCCTTGTGATGCTAAATATTTATTTCCTTGATTTTCTAATTCGTATGGGTCTTGTATTCCAATAACACTACCACCTTTGGCAAATTTTGAAAGACGATATACTCTATCGTATTCAACATCCGTTATATTCATTTTGTCGTAAAGAGGTTCATAATATTTTATTCGTAAATAAGTTCCTTTATCGGCTATTATTTTACCTCTATATTCTAAAAAACTTTCAAAATAAGGAACATCGAAACCTACCTCTTCGCCAACCTTTAACTCTGCATCATCTAACCAACCATATTTGATTGATTTTGAATTTAGATATTCTACTAATTTTTCAAATTTATCTTCACTTTTATCAATATAAACACCGATGTAAAAAGAGCCATCTCTTTCATTCATTTTACCTGTGTTTGAATAGTTATTGTTAGATAACCATTTCATAGTTTCAGTTAATTGACTTTCGGTTGGGAGTAATTTCATCATTTGATTAGAAACAAAACGAGTAACCTCATTGATTTTTATATTGCCACCCTCTTCGTAATCTGATACCCTTGTGGCAGTTACCGAACCATCTACATCTTCAATATCTTCATCTTCTAACAATGTATTCATCCATCTTTGCTCTGCTTCCGATTCATTTGTAGCAAATCTTCTATCGTCATCCACATTAATAAATTCTTCTCTACCATCTTTGAATGTTACATAAACCTCCCCTCTAATATCGAAAGGTATCTCTCCACCTTCTGCTAATCTACCCATAGGAGTAGCAATTATTTTGTAATCTTCTTGCTCTAAAAACTCTTTGTAGGTTTCTTCGGATTTATCTTTTTTCCAAGTTTCTTTTGCACTAAATATAGCAATTGTTTTGGTTGGTTCTTCAACAACAACATCATACCAACTTGTTTCTTCGCCATCCTCAATACCTATAAATTCTACATAAAATTTTTGGTTTTCTACCTCTCCACCTTCTGCTAATCTACCACCATCTTGATGCTTGTATTTTTTACCTACAATACCATCGCAATCAATTTCAACACCATTTCCACCATCAGAATTTATTTCAGAAGCAATTTCACACTTTGTAAGCATTTTGCCTTCAAATTCGTGCTTTTGAGTATCTGCCATATTCTTTTTATTTATGACACCTTCTCCACCTTCTAACTCTACTTTCTGACCTGTACTCTTAACCACCATAGGCATACCACCCTCTGCGTGTGATTTACCTTTTGTTATTCCTCCTTTTGCTTTTAACGACATAGTGTGTTTTGTATTTATCTACAACATACAAAAATAAGTAAAAAAAACCACATTTTCTATTGTTGTATCAAGGTATAACGACACCTTGAATTTTTTTTATTTTGTAATATAATTATGTTCTTTCTTGTAGCCTTTTAATATCCTTTTCTATTTTTCGCAAATCTTTAAGCAGTTTAGCGTTTTCAGTTGGGTTAAAAGCCATATTTTCACGCACAACATCTTTAAAGTTTGATATGTGTGGCAATAATTCAGTTCCCACCTTCTTGTCTATTTCTTTTTGTGGTAATTGCAAAATATAATTAGCACTTGTTCTGCTTAAATACTCTTTTAATTTGATTGGTAACTTAACGCTTAAAGATGGTTTGTTTGCTTTTTCAATTGTCTTTTGCATTTTCAATAAAAAGTCCTCTTGAACTTTCTTTCTTTGTTCGTCTGCGTAGGATTTACCACCAACTCTTTTTTCTATTTCGTGTGCTTCATTTTCAATTTCATTAAGAATAGGAATACCATTGCTCATTCCACCCCTCAATATGTCCGATAATGCTTGAATAAAGTATTCTTTATGATTTGACAAAAGCGTAGTTCTTTTTTGACCACTTTTTTGTGCTTCTCGCATTGACATCATCTCTTGTGAACTGAACTTCTGACCTAAACTATTTCTTCCCGATAACAACTCTAACTCATAAATAGGTCTTTCATATATTCTGCCTTTGGCAATGCTTTGATTAAAGTCTAAACAATGTGCATATTCGTGAATTAATGTCATCAAAGAAATTCCATTGTCGTAAGGTATGTTTTCACGAGTAATTGCGTTTTTCCATTTGTCATCTCCCCAATCGCCTTCTCCACCTAAACTTATTATTGTTGATATTGCCCAATATTTTCCATCTGCCTTTCTATAATCATCTTCTTTAAAAAATGGCTTTCCTTGTTTTTTTAAAGTTTCTATTCTTTTAAGTCTTTTCTCTTCACGTTTCCTTTCTTGTATTTTATCCCCTAATTTTCTCGCAGTTGTACTTTTACCTACGTTTACTGAAATAGGAACATCTTGGAAAGGTCTTGTATCTCTAACGCTATATGTGGCAAAACTTCTATCCACATCAAGAAAGTATGGCTCTATTGGTACAATAGGGTTAAAATATTTAGATGCTTCTTGAATAAATTGTTTAGCAGTTTCGGGAGAAACAAATAATCGTGCTAATCGGTTGTAATATATCCACTCTGATGTATAGTTTTTATATAAGGCTTTTGCTACTTCGGGATATTCTCCAATCATAAAATAGGTTATTCCTTCTCTCTTACATCTCGTACTTTGAATTTGATAACCTTCATAATTAACGTAACAAGTGTCGGATATTTCTCCACCTTCTTCAAACGTAAATATCATACCACCATCTTTGTATTTCAACTCTTTGGTGTAACAAGATTTTTTTGATGTAGAACCACCTTTAGCATAGTTTTCATTGACATCTCCTTGATTTCGTATTTTAGAATAGGTTTTACCTAATTCGACTAATTCATCAAACTTGATTTTGGCTTCATTTAAAGTTTCAAACTCCCAAATGTCTTTGTCTTTTCCACCTTGTCGGCTTATTCCGTATTTGTTTTTGCCTTTGTACTTTTTGCCATTTTGATTTGTATAAAGATTAAGTTTTTTCAAATTTATACTCCAACCATCTTCAAAGTTTACATACTTCAATAAAGGACTATTGGCGTTTCTTTTTATAGAGCCACCTTTTTTGAAAAATTTACCTAAAAAAATGTCGGGGTTGTCTTTTACAAATTGTACCTTTTCGCCAAAATCCCCTCTTTTTTGAATACCATACATTTCTTTTAACTTACTTGACTTCGCTTCAATATCTCCACCTTTAGCGTATTTTGTTTCAAAATCAGTAAAAGATAAAACCCCATTTTCTTTTTCTATTTGCAAAGGGTTAAAATCAACATCCGTATCAAAATATCCCCACCTTTGACTTGGTTTATGAATAGCGATATAGTCCATAAATCCATCGTCTTTGGGGTTGTTTTCATCTAATATATAAGGTGTAACATAATAAACAACACGAGGACTTTCTGCTATTTTTATGTAATCTTGTCTTATGTCATTTGTAAACTGCCAATCGTTTAAATACCCCTCATCTAAAAATTGTTGTGGGTTTTCTCTTTCAAACCATTTATCTACTTCGTATTTGTATAAAATATAATTTGGATTTGCTAACTCATAATCTCTTTCTACACTCTCCTTCAATTTATCCGAATCATAATACATATAATCATAAATAGGGATTTGATTATCTCTTTGTTCAGTAATGACTTGTTCAACTTGATTCAAGGCTTCTTGATTTGACATCAAGATAAAACGCTTGTAAGGTATAATATAACCCCATTCGGATAAATTCGTTAAAAGAGATAGCCTTTTCTCATTTGGAAGGCTTTTTAGATATTTCTCATTGAGTAAACCATAATTAAATGAACCATCACTCATTACATCCATTTTTACATCCCCACCTTTAGCGTAACTACCAAATATCTTAAAAGTAGCATCATCCATATAATCTACATTATCGGCAAAACGCTTACGTTTATAAAAATCTTGTAATATTTTTTTTGCTATGGTTTCATTTAATACACTAAATAAAATATCAGTTTCATTATAATATTCTCCATTTGTTGTACCATTTGCTATATAGCCAAAAGCATCATTTTCAAGTGCAATTTTTCTCAAATAATCATAATCTTCCTTATTAATTTGATAGTTCAATGCAATGTTAAGTGTAACAATAGCACCAAAGTAATCACTATTCAAAGCATTTTGCATTTTTTTTGAAACTTCGGCATCATCTACAATACTAAAAGGAACATCATTCCAAATGATATTTCCACCTTTAGCCATTTTTAGTTCTTTAGCATCCACTTTTGATGCTTTTCCACCCATTACTGACGAATATACTCTTGCCATTGCCCATTGTTCTGCACTCATTTTACCTTTAAGAGATTTTCCTCCACGTTTTTTGCCATCGGACACACTACGGACACTTTGAGGGTTTGTTTTTCTCGCACCAACTCCTTTGTCGTAAATCTTTTGCAATCCTTTCATTGAAACCTTTGTATCTTTTGATACTTCTTTTAAAGAATGGCTTTTGCCTTTTTCATATCCGTATTTCTTGTTGTATTTATCTTTCCAAGAAACATATCCACCTTTTTTATAATTGTTTCTGATATAATTACCAACTACTTCTATTCCTTTATCAAATTCATCCATTAGTAATGCCTTACCACCATATCCTACATTTTCTACGATACGCCAATAGTCAATTATTTGAAACAAGTAACACGCCACTTCTTTTTGCTCAAAACTATCAAAAGGAACAATGTCAGACCTACGAATTGCAAAGTAATTATTCGAGGATGGGTATTTCGTATGAACATTTTTTTCCAATTTTAATTTTCCTACGTTTTTTATCCAATCAATAGAGGGAAAGAAATATAAATAGTCCTCATTGTTTTTTTGTGCTTCCATAACTTTATGCGTTCCCAATACTTCAAATGGACTTGCAGTTAATTTAATAACGCTTCCATCTCTTTTATCTAAAAACACACCACCTTGACTTGCTTCGCCTATACCCAATACAACATAGTTGTCGTTGTTAATCGGATTTTCAAAAGGTTCAATAGTTGAATACTTGTCCTCTATTAATTTCCAAGCACCACCATCATCTTGAACATCCTCAATGTCAAACAAACACATTGAACCACCCTTTTCAAATGTATATCCAAAGTTGTTAGGGTTTGTATCAATAGTAAAGTTCTTATCTATTTTTTTTAACAAGTCTGCAATTAACTCTAAATCAAATGAAAACTTCGATTGAAACATTGACATAGGTTTAAAACAATCTTTGCTTTTCAAAGAATCAATATATCTGATTTCATTTTCTTTACGTTCTTTTTCACTAATAATTCCACCTTTTTTATAACTATCTGAAATCTTCCAAAAATCAGTAGGCTCTCCACTCAAACCATAATCAAAGTCATATCCTATTTCATTGGCTTTCATCCTTAATCTTTCTGCTTCAACATAAGCATCGGCATCCTCATCAAATTGGTCAAATACTTCTTGTAATGCTTTGGGAACATTACTTCCATATTCATCTATTTCGGTTTTTATTACACCCCCCATTTCATAAGTAGCCAACTCATCACATAAAATGGAATAACTCTCATCCCACTTACCACTTCTTTCCACTTTTGGTACAAATGGCTCTTCTTCTTTTGGCTCTTCCTTTGGCTCTTCCTTTTCTTTTTCTTTTAAAAATTCTGCTTCTTTAGATTGAGGGTTTTCTTTGATGTGTTCTAAAAATATATTATAATTATTAACAAATCCTTGCAAATCTTTATACTCATCGGTGCTTTCAATCCATACCTCTGCATTGTTCAAGACCATTGCAAAATCCTTTATGGTGCTTTCCATAATGTATTGTTGCTCATTGTTATATACTTGAAAACCATCTTTTACTGCACCTTCCCAATTACCTCTTCCACCAACTACACGACCATCCATAATAGAACTACCATCTATATCTGCTTCGGTTTTTGCTTTTGGTTCTTGCTTTAATAAGTTTTCTAATTCTTGCTCTTTATATTCTACCCTTGACATTTTTTTGTTTAAGTCATAAAGTGAAATAGGAATTAAATCTGAAAATTCAACGGATTCTTTTGGAATGTATTTGCTATAATCGTTTAACCATAAATTAATGTTTCTAACCTCCATCGGTGGAACATCGTTAAGGGCAGTTAGACCACCCAAGTTGTATTTAGATTTTTTCATATAATTAAGTTAGTTGCATTTTTTCCATAGAGTTTTTCCATAAGTCTAATGCTTTTTTAAAATTACCATCAAGGCAAAATTCCGTAGAGGGAGTTTGTTCTTCTATTGGAGTTAATTTACATTGTTCGTAAGTTGGCACACCATATTTGTCAGACTTTTTTATGTAATTCAATTCATAAAACTGATATTCTTTAGGGCATAGTTTTAGAAACGCATCATAGAATCCTACTTTATGACCTTTGCAATCCAACAAGTTCGTTACATAACATAAAAAATGAGCAAGTTCGTGAGCAACGTAATAAATAAAATAACCTTTTCGACCTCTATGGCTATCGAACCAATTTTTATCCCAATCGTGATATTTTTTTTGAAAATCTACCGATGACATTTCTTGTTTTTCGTAAGACCACAAAGGAACTGAAAAATAGCCTTTTCGATACCAAGCCATACCTCTTGCACTATCTACGACATACGCCCTTATTTCTTGGAGTTTCTCTTTTTGTTCTTGTATAATGTCTGCATCCTCTATAATCTTGTTCTTTACTTCGTCTATTGTGCTTTGCAAAGAAGAAACGATTTTATTCGGCTTTATCCTTCCACCTCTTTTATAATCAGTAAGTGCTTCATATTTTTTACGACTATAAAAAGCATCTTTATTCTCATCATATTTTAATTTTGAGAAATCTTCTGCTTCTTGTTGCGACCAAAATTGAGTGTAGTCATTTGGATTCGGATGATTTTTTACTATCCAACGACTATTCATAATATTATAATGAATATGTGGAGATTTTTCATATTTATTTACTTCATCCCAAGTCATTCGGTCTATTTCTTTTCCTTCTTTATCAAACCTTTTAATATTCATAGGTACTTGACCACCCTTTTCAAAATATTTGTCAAAAGTTAAGTCTAATCTTTTAAATATTTCTTTTTTATTATTAGTATAAGAAGATAATTGTATTTCATTTAAGATTCTTCTATTTCCTGTTGAATGGTCTGAAATTCTAATCGTAATTGGCTCAACAAAAAACGCACCATTAATATCTACAATAGTGTACCAAGATGTTCCAAAATCGGTACTTGATTTATTGCTATGATGTATTTCTCCTAAATGTTCTTTATCAATAAAATACTCGTCTATCCAATTTCGTATTTGTTGATAGTTGGTCGTAATCGGTTTTTTAATTAGTCCTTTTGCTCTACCACCCTTTTCGTATTTGTCTATCTTGGATTGCTTCACTTTGTATTGTTTTACATCTTTATCGTCAAAACCTTTCAAGTAATGTGTTCCGATTCCACTAATTACTATTTTATCATTATCCTTTTCAACCTTGAAATTGGAAGGACTTAAATTCTCGTAATATGTTTTATAGTAATCAACTCGTTTCATCAGTCTTGGTCATTAAACCCTTTTAACTTTTTTTGTAGTTCACGAATTTTTTTACTCACTTCCATAAGTAAATCGTTTTCATATTCGTTACCTTCTTCATCGGTAGTGATTTCCCATCTTTCCCAAGTATCTCCTTCTCTTTCTGCACTAACAATTTCATTTCTATCGTTCATTAACTCCATAATAGAAGCAATAACCTTTTTCTCTTCTTCCGTTTTTTCTTTGACATTGTTGAGGTACTCTTTGTAGGCATAGTTTAAATCTCCGATAGCAGTAAGCCTTCCATCTTGTGTTGCCCAAAGAGTGTTTAAAACTCTTGTGTGTAGCCTTTGTATATTATATCCACCTGCCAAAATAGTACGAGTATGAATCACAAACATAAATCCATTATCATTTAAGAAAGTGCATCTACTATCCAATTGACTTTTTTTATTAAAGCCATCTATTCTAATATCCACTAATTTTGGAAAAGAACCATCTATATCAAATATAATTTTAAAGAATCCATACCAATTAGAAACAATACTTTCGGCTAAATCAAATGCTCTCTTCTTGCAATACTCTTCTATCCACTCGTAAGTGGCTTTTTTCGGGGGGAGTTTAAATTTATCAGAGGTAAGGGTTCTTTGTGTATAAAAATCTTCCGAATCTTCATTTAAGTCTTTACCAAAGTTCAAAATAATCTTCAAAGCCATATCGCCCAAGTTATAATAGGTAGATGTGTATTTTCCTATTGGATTTCCTTTTTTGTTTTTTTCTGCTTTATTTTCTAACCACCATTTATTCATAGTGTTGGAAAAGTGATTAGTGCTATAATATAAAACATTATTTCCTACTCTGTTAATTGTTCGGCTTGGTTTGTCTATAAACTCTATGTATGATTTTGTGTCTTTCTCAAATTCACTTGCTAAATCATATACTTCTTCAAATTCCCTAATATCTTGCCTTAACCATCCTTGTAATGTTGAAGAGCCTAATACTAATGGAACTGCAATGCTTTTAAAATCTTCAAATGCTTTTAATTCCCCACTTTCAATCTTTGTAATCAGTTTTTCAAGTTTGCTCGGTAATTTAGTATTGTTTGACGAAAAAATGCCTTCTTCTTCAAATCTTGGATATTTGTCATCCATTTTTTTATAAAGTATGTCTAATTCTTCGGCTTTGGCTCTTCTTCCTTCTCTCATATCCATATTTGGATATTCTTTAGACCTTATTTTTTCGGCTTCCTCATTATACTCTAAAACTCTCTCATTTTGGTCTTGTAGAGTAATTCCCATCAAGTCTTTGTGTGATAGTTTACCATCTTTTATCAGTTGCAAGTATATATCCTCATCTATTGCGTGGCGAATAGACCTTTTATTACTCGCACCCTCATCTTCTTCTATCAATAATTTTACATCCTCATCCCGATGTGGTCTGCGTAAAAAGTATTGCCCTAAAAGATTTATCCATTCTTCTCTTTCATCATAAAAAGATTGTGGAACTTCTTTTACCCTTGCAAATCCTTTTCTATCGGGTTTTGTAAACTCTTCGACTTCGTGTTTAAAAATACCCTTTGTTCCTTTTTTTAAATCTTCTTTTAGTTCTTTGAAAGTACGCAAGTTCATCATATTGCCATATCCTCCATACACATAATACTTGGCATTTTTCTTTAACCACTTTTTGTAGTCTTTAAGCATTGGCGTAATAAGGCTTTTGTACTCGGATTTTGTCATTAAATGGGTTTGCTTTTGCTTGTTGTCATTTTCATCATTTGGAATGATTACTTCCTCAACATTTTCTACCACAACCTCTTTGGGTTTGTTTTTGCTTTCCTTTTCATTTTGGATTTTACATCTCACAAGAGCCTTTTCTAAATCTTTTCCTAACATTTCCTTCTTTTAAAATGGATAATACAACCCCATCAAATAGAGGTTGCATTAAACAATATTTTACTAAAACTTATTTATTCGGGATTCAAACTTGAATGTTGCGTAATTATAAATCCGTTGTTAATTACAAATGTATATCTCGCAATAACATCTTGCTCAACTCCTTCTTCGTCAGTAAAGGTAAATCCGTAAATACCATTCGCAATTACTGAATCTCTATCAACATCAACCATTGTTAAGTTATCAATGATTCTACAACGTAAATCTTTCTTATCTAAAAAATCTATGAAATACTCGTACATTTCTTCGTGTCCTACGCACATTGATTCAAACGTAGCAAGTAATACTGCATCTTTTGAATAAAAACTCAATTGTTGTTGTGGACTTCTATCTTGAATGGATGCACACCATTCTTTTACTATTTGTGGAACTTTTCTTGTCATTTCCTTATTTATTTATTTGTTTATTTAATTTTTAAACTATTTTATAATTCAAATGCTTGGCTAATGCTTTTGCACTTCTTTTATATTGAGTTAATAACTTTTTAAAGTTTGGGTCTTTAATGTCTTTCCAATCGTGATAGGTCAATAAAGCATTATCAAAACCTTCTTTGTCTATGGCATCTTTAACACTAATGTCATATTTTTCATCAAACAATTTTTCCCCTTTTTTACTATTAACATACTTTTCTATTGCATTAGCAGTAGCAACATACTTTTTTCTCAAAGTATGGAATCGCTTTGAATCCAATTCATCGTAAGAAGAATACCCCCTAAAAGAATAATCAAACCCTTCGTTATTTATATCATCCTTGACCTTTTCTTGATATGGTCTGAACTTTTCAAGTTCTTTAATATACTCTTGATAATACTTTATATCTTCTTTGTCTTTGGCACTATACTTTT
>JAAHTH010000414.1_pt2 | contig 21115 bp, 16 predicted proteins | sample 6116091 | NCBI WGS metagenome assembly JAAHTH01 (sample SAMN13939990, study PRJNA603662) | sponge metagenome | isolation source: marine sponge | host: Mycale hentscheli | place: New Zealand | collected 2006 | reverse complement strand
TGTAGTCACTATCTTCCCATCGTTTTCTTTCAAAGGAAAACTGGTAGGCAAGAATGCCGACCGGCAACGCTGAGATAGCGACCAGGCCATAGAAACAGAGCCATGGATCGGCCCCTTGCCTTACGCCAACCCGAGCAAAGGCGAGATAAAGAATCACCATCAGAATTGATAACACCGGCCACGTAATGAAAAGCTTGCTTCCGAAGGATGGCCCAGGCTGAATCGGCCCCACCCCGAAACTTCGAGGCAGATCCTTAACCCCAAATCCTTCTTCAATCGCTTCCGTGTGCACATAAACGGACTCCGAGATAGTCACCTCACTCGACGTCTTCGTCTCAGACCACTCGTAAGAGAGCATCCTCGGTGGCGCGATATAATCAGCAGTCTTGACCTTTTCACCAGCCTCAACCTTCCAATAAAACTCGCCCAGCACGTGTTTGACGGTCGCAACACCACGATCGTAGATTCGAAAACTTGATCCATCATAGCTGATTCTGCTAGCAGCCCCGGAGTTCTTTGCCGCTTCTCCAGAAGCGGGCGATGCAAACGACCAATGCCGGTCATTGTAAACCAACCAACGAAACCCAACCTTCTCGCTGTAAAGCAGGTACTCCTGCCATGGGTAACTCACTCCACCGTACATCGCGAAGCGGGCCAGAAACCCGATCACCATGTAATCGTCTCCCAACAACTTTCCCTCGGTGCCGAGCGGCAGTTTAAGTTTCAGTTTTTTGGGTATTGCTAACGTCTTCAGATAGGACAACTTCCCATTATCAGCATCCAATAATGAATTACAGTTTGGGCAGGTCACACGTAGCGATGCGTCTGGAACGTGTAGCGTGAGTGCCCCACCACACTTCGGACAATTCAGAGATGCCGCTGCAGAGACGATTGTGGCATCGAGCACATCCCAGCCATAACCCTCAAGCGAGAGAGAATCGAGGCTGATCTCTTTTCCGACGTAGGCACTCACCGACTTGCCGTATTCAAAGGTCGCGAAGACATCTTTTTCACCCTGCAGATCGATGAATTTGTGCTCGGCACCACCTCGAAATGCCCAAGGAATATCGCCCTCCGCGGCCAAAGCCGCTGCCACACCGCGTTCAGTCACACTGAATTCAGAAGAACCGAGTTTAACGGCGGTGCCAACTTTCAGGTCGTCGAAACCGGGAACCGGTACCTTACTAGGCAGCTTTCGCTGAAACATCAGGTAAGTCTTCCCCTGCGCCTCGGCAAGCCATCCCCAGCGTCCCCCCGGAAAAGCGAGATACCATTCGTCCCAAACACCACCCGCAGGATGTTGGTACTGCACACGGCCAACGACCGTGAAAGGTTTCCGATTGAATCTGCCCGAGAGACCACAACGCAAACGAGATGGCGTCTCAACTAACTCGGCAACCTTGCCAATATCCTCAACTTTTCTGTCCGTACGAGCGACCGCTGACTGACAGAATTCACAAACCGAAACCACGGAACCCACCGTGAACTCGATGGGTGCACCGCATGACGGACAAGCAGTCTTTCGACGTTTCATCAATCTTGTCCTTGCTCAGAGAATCCTTTTAACCCAAGCCCTGTTGGGCCTGCCGGCATCAGTGCATCTTGCGATACTCCTCGTGAGAGGTGCCTGACGTGCACAACTTTTGCACCTAGCGCGCTCGAGAGCATCCCCTGCCAGTCCCATGCGACCCGCTCACGACAACAATACAAATTGAAAGTCGCTAACCCGAATTCGGGATAAGTGTGACACGCTAGATGCGACTCGCTCAGCAAATACAGCGTGGTAACTCCCCCGGGTCCATCGAAGCGATGGCACTGAGGTTCTCCCACAACTTTGACCCCGATGTCAGTAACAACCTGCTGACAAATCTGCTGAATTAAAACAAGATCGCGTAAAGATTCAACTTTGCAACCTGAAGCATCCACAACCCATTCCGTACCCGTCCCAACGGTCGGTTCCACCACATCGATAGTCGTCTGGGCAGTGCTCATGAATTAAACAGATCCGGCGGCAATGGAAACAATGATCACACTGACTGGCGATAGCGTAGCACAGATCAACTTGCTGGTGGCGGCGGCGGCGGTGTTGCCGCTTGGAAGTACCCGGCCAGTTGAGGTATCTGCCCAGCAGCAGTCCAGCCACCGATCGCAGCGGTCCAAACCATCGTCCCCTGCCCAACGTCACCAGCACTGATACCCGCGACAAGCTGTTCGATACTGTAAGGCCCCCGGGTCTGTCCATCGACCGCCACATGCCACTGCGCAACGGGTGGTGGTGGTGGGCCTCCTGCCGCCGCTGGCGTTCCGGGAGCAACGCCTCCTTGCCCAGGCATCATGCGACTGGCCATTGCAAAACCCATGCCCAGCCCCAAGCCATCAGACGCCCCACCGCCTGCAGGATTCTCTGCAGCCGCCGTCATTGCCTGCCCCATCTGATACTGCTGAAAAGTATCCATATTGCCGATCACACCCATACTGGTTCTTGTGTCCAAAGCTTTTTCAACAGCCTCGGGCAGTGAAATATTCACGACATACAGTTGCGGACAATCCAGCCCGTACTCATCGTCAATTCTCTCTACAACCTCACTGCGCAGTGCCTCTCCAAGCTCGTTGTACTTGGCTGCCAGATCGAGGGCAGGCACCTGTAGTTTCCCCAGAATGTCGGCAAACGATGAGCTGATGATGTTCCGCAAAAGCTCCGTAATGTCATCCGCGGAGAAGTCTCCGTCAGTTCCAACCAACTCTTTCAGCAAGGCTTTCGCATCCACTGCCCGAAGCGTGTAGCTTCCGAATGCCCGAATCCGGATTGGCCCGAACTCAGGATCCCGAAGCATGATTGGATTTGGTGTTCCCCACTTGAGATCAGTCACCTGTTTCGTGCTAACGAAATAGACCTCTGCTTTGAAAGGACTCTCAAAGCCATATTTCCAACCTTGAAGAGTCGACATAATGGGCATGTTTTGAGTCGTCAGCTCGTAATGCCCAGGCTCATATACATCAGCCAACTCACCGCCTTTAACAAGCACTGCAACCTGCCCTGGCCGGACGATCAGCTGAGCACCATTTTTGATCTCATTCTGATGACGCGGAAAACGCCAAACCAGCGTACGATTCGAATCATCGATCCACTCGATGATATCGATCAATTCACCACGAAGAATGTCGAACAGACCCATATCGATTACTCCAATCAGGTTTTTAGCTGCACTCGGCGGATCGAACCACGCGAAACGGTGACTTCCACTTATCAAGCCGAATCCAACTTACCGATTCGGCATCACCGTCATCGACATCACCGACTCAACTCTAAAGGCGAGTATACCGCCCATTTCAGGACCACACCATCCAAGGCGGAATCCGGATCAACTGATGGCGCGCCGAATCTGTTTTCTTAGAAATTTAACAACCCCGCCACCCAGCCACGCTGGCTCACCCTGGGCGTCTCCGGTCACCTTAGTGCAACCCATCTGGCAAAAACCGGCATGAATGCCAAGACCGGGAAATGGAACCGAAGCGTTCCAACCAGCACTGCGTCAACTGCCCATGATTAACCGTCGTTCTTCACCGTGCGTATCTAACTAACAATGCGACCATTCTGGTGATAGGAATGCACGCGACACAGCAAAGGCTTGCCTGGAACCTCACCGAACGCCGACTTAGAAAGTCGATCGCTTAAGTCACAAGTCACGCGGGAAACCCGTAAGTTTGTGACAAACACAATGGGTGACGGCCTGAACAGCGGATTGAGCGAACGCGAGTCATACGAACGTCCATCACTCACGCAAGACAACTTTTCAGCGGAAATAGAAAGTTGTCGCATTTTACAACGGTGCAGGCAAATCGCGGTTTCGGAAAGTTCGATAGGCTACGAAATAGAACAGAACTCCCAAACCGACGAGGATGAGGGGGTAAACGAGCGGGGGAAACACTCCCTCAGGCATTTTCTGAGTGACGCTCCAAGGCGCCCCAAGTCCGCCCTCTGCGACGAGCGACGTCATTTTCTGAGGCTTGTAACAACTGAAAAACGTCAGCGAAAGCAGCCAACTTAAAGATGCCGCGGCCTTCCCTAGCCCGTACATCACCAACTGCAGGACATACAGGCCAACCACACCGCCTACCGTTCTCCAGCGGTAGCGGTCGAGTGAACTCAACATCGTGCTGAGCCCTAAAACAAACAGCCCCAACGCAAAGAGATTGAACGTGGACGCCGCGTAAGTTCGTACATCAACTCGATCACGCAACGGCACCTCCTGCTTGGCTGGAGAATCAACCGTCAGGGGCACATCGACATTGAAGAATGGGATTTGCCACGTTGGTTGCTCAACGGTTTCATTGACCGACGTCGCAAAGACCCCGATCCCGATTCCTGCCCAAACTAACAGCACGAGTAACAGAAGACCGGCGATCGAAACGCTCGCATGCGAGAAAAGTAAAGTGCTACGTTTAATCGGCTGTGCCAGCAACATCTCCATAGTGCCGCGTCCCAGTTCACCACTCACAACATCACTACCACGAGCGATGCACCATATGATCACGCAAAGAATCACAATGGGCTCGTCGTATGTCATCCCGACCCGTCCGGGGTAAGTAAAGAGGGCATCGAAATCAATGGGGGCAAATTTCTCGAACTCGCGGAACTGCTCAAGGATGGTTTTGAACTGCCCCATATCCAAAAGGCTTACCACCCAAACTCTTACCCAAGCAAATACGAATAACGCCAGTCCACACGAATAGAAAAGCAGCGAAGATTGTCCAATGTATTTTCGAACCAAGATCCGGTTGATCATTTCTCCATCCCCGCTGGTTTGTCTATTGAGCCGCTGTGAGAAATCACTTGGCTGCCTTTGACGGGCGGGCTTCCAGTGTGCACAGCATCATAAACGGCCCGCAATCCTAGCGGCTCGATTCGAATCTGCTGCAGGTCCAAAGAATCGACCCAGCTGAGTAAAGGTGCGAGGTCACCAGCAGTATCAATCTGCAGATATCTGGTACGGCCTTGCTGAACCTCTTCCAACGTGACTCTGTCTGCAAATTGCGTTGGCACTTGAATCGCCTCAGCGGGCTGCCGCGACGTGATCCGATGACGCTGAAAAAGATCGCTCATGGTCAGTTCATGTGCCAATTTACCGTGTCGCAGAAAAGCCACTCGGTCACACGTATCTTCAATTTCGCTCAGTACGTGAGATGAGAAAATCACGGTTCGTCCAGCATCCCGGGCGATTAGTACCAACTCGAGAACAGCGGCGCGGATGGTGGGGTCAAGATTCGCCGTGGGCTCATCAAGAATCAGTAGCGGTGTCGCCAATCCCAATACCACCGAGAGAGCGAGTTTCTGTCGCATCCCAGTTGACATGAATCCCACTCGTCGCCGAGTCTGCAACTCAAGTCGGTCAGCAATTTCAAGACTCCGTTCCAGATCACCCGCTGGGTGCATCTCAGCAAAGAACTTGAGAACTCCACCGCCTCGCATGTGCCTTGGTAGTCTCGCGTCTCCCGGCAGATAAGCCACCCGCTCACGCAGTCCCACCCCGTCGACGAGTGGATCGAAGTCGTCGACAAGACATCGCCCGGAAGTAGGCTGCAAGAAGCCCAGCATCAGTCTGATGAGAGTTGTTTTGCCCGCCCCATTGGGTCCCAAGAGACCGAACACCTCACCGCGTGCGACTCCCAGACAGCAATCGTCCAACGCGGTAAAGTCTCCATAGCGTTTCGTTAAACTTTCAATCTGAACGATCTCATCCCCACCACCCTGCTTCTTTTTGGCCGGTTCGCTCAAATCCTCGTTGTCCGCTCCACTCATCCTCGACCTTTCGGGCTGCTCTGCTTCGGCAAGCTCATTACACTGGCTCATCTGATTTTGTTTCGGCCTCGATGGTACAGTCGGCGCAGAAAGAATCGCACATCGTCGCTAGTATGCCGGTAAGTCAAATCACCACAACCGGACTCGAACCTCGAACATGTCGCCACGGTCTTCCTGTGCTCCCTGGCTTCCTATCCCACTAAACGCGTCGCCAGCCCGATCCGCGGCGAACCAAACGCTACCCATCGATACCCAAAATAGTCAAAAATCTCATGACTGGCTCCGAAAACGCCCCCCCAAGTGAAACATCGGATAGCTTCAAGTTGGCTCACGACCATGGCGCGGAGGGCGATCTGCCTGAAGGATTTCGCTTCGCAGGCGTCACCTGCGGCATAAAACCAAGCGGCAAACCTGACCTTTCCCTGATCGTCTCAGACTGGCCTGTTGTGGCTGCCGGTGTCTACACACAAAATAAAATCGTTGCAGCACCGGTGGTTCTGTCACGGGGCAGAACTCCGACAGACACCATTCGCGCGGTCGTGACCAACAGCGGTAATGCCAACGCGTGCACAGGCGATCAAGGCATGCAGGATGCATTAGAAATGTGCGACCTCGTTGCTGAGATGGTGGGCTGCCAGCCCGAAAATGTGCTCGTCATGAGCACCGGAATCATCGGCAAACATCTCCCCATGAACTGCATCCGCAAAGGCATCCGGGATGCACATCAGCAAGTCGAACCTTCCCTGGCGGGGTTTATCCGTTCGGCAGAGGCCATCCGAACAACCGACAAGCACCGCAAAACAGTGACGACGCAAGTCGATGTTGGGCAGCGGCAGTTCCGAGTAGCCGCAATGGCGAAGGGTGCCGGAATGATTGCTCCCAACATGGCCACCATGCTCTCCTGCATCGTTACCGACGCCCCCCTGACGACTGACATGGCACAAACATCGCTGCGTTGTGCCGCTAAAACCAGCTTTAATCGCGTCAGTGTCGATGGGCATACAAGTACCAACGACACACTACTTCTGATGTCCAGCGGACAGGGCACACCGCTCAACCCGAATGAGCTGCAAATTTTTCAACAAGCACTCACCCAGGTGGCAGTTCACCTCGCAAAGCAGTTAGTCGCCGACGGAGAAGGCGCACTTCATGTGATGGCAATACGTGTCGAAGGCGCCACCGATGAGTCCGCCGCCGAGACCATCGCCCGGACTGTCGCAGCCAGTCCACTGGTGAAAACGGCTGTCACTGGCTCTGACCCCAACTGGGGCCGGATTGTTTCAGCAGCGGGATATGCTGACGCTGAGATCTCGCCTGAAAACACAAGTCTTCAGATCTGCGGCATCACGATTTATCGCGATGGTGCACCAGTGCCGTTCGACGAGCCTGCGTTGAGCGCGAAGATGAAGGCGAGCACTGAAGTTCCAATCGTCCTGCGGGTTGGGCAAGGTTCGGGCACCGTCGAATACTGGTCCAGCGATCTCACAAGCAGTTACGTCGAATTCAATTCCGAATACACCACCTAACTGGATTGCATTTGGCAACTGCAATCCAACAGGAACGCTGGAGACCAACACAGTACATCTGGAGTCCTCAAACCGCTCGACTCACGGGGATGCGTCACTAACTCTCCAACTGATCGTCGTATTGCTTGAACACAATAGGTAAATAATCAAGGATGATTTGCTGCAGCGATGGGTCATCTGGTGTCAATCGTGTTTGGTTGCCAACAAGCGCATCTCGTTCGGCCAACACGATCGCCGCAAGTACATGCTGAACATCAACAGGAAGCGGTGTTTCTCCCTCCAAGGCAATCGCCAAGTCGAACAAAGCACGCCCTGCCGGACCATCAACTGAAACTTCCCCTGATTCACTCAGGCTAATTCCGACCGCAATCAGACGCTCCATGATTGACTCTCCCGCAACCGACCGAAGTTAATTGGTGAGGCAGCACTCTGAAAATGAAAGATGCTCACTCCGACATCACTGCAGTCGTTGCTTGAGCAGTTCTTTGAGTTCTGCAACGACACCCGGTTTCTCAACAGCGACATTTTCTGTTTCCGCCTGCTGAGTATCGTGGTCGTAAAGCTCAACATTGCCTTTGTCATGCACAATCAAACGATATCGATCCGTACGGATTGTCCTGCCTTTACGGGAGTAAGATATTGCAGGATGCCCTACCGCCGAAACATCATCCAAAAACGGCTTCAGCGAAACACCTACAGCCTCGCGCGGCGTGGGCAAGCCAGACAATTCACATAGCGTCGGCAGAATGTCCAGGGATTCCACGACTGAATCGGTGCGTTGGCCGGGATTTTTCAAACCTTTGTAATGAATGATCAAAGGGGACCGCAGCGATTCTTCGAACAATGCGTGCTTTCCCCAAATGGCATGTTCGCCGAGATGCCAACCATGATCTCCCCACAACACAATGATGGTATCATCTTGCAAATTCAGACGTTCCAAACGCTTCAATAAGCGTCCAACGAGGGCATCGGCGTAAGTTACGCACGCAGCGTAGTGCCGCCTTACTTCCGTGGCAAAGTCTGCATCCGCATTAGGATTGCGTCCCCAACGGTTGTACTTCATGAACTCACCCGACTGATGCCATGTGGTCACACCCTCAGGTTTTCCAGGGTGCGGAATGGGGGGCAATACAGCATCCTTGTACGCATCCATGTACTTCGCGGGTGCTCCGAACGGCAAGTGTGGTCGAATGATGCCAACTGCGAGAAAAAATGGCTTATCCGAATCAGCCGCCAACAGATCCATCTGATGCAACGATTCATCCAGAATCCGGCCATCAGGATAGATTCCATCCGTGCCATCGACGGACTGAAACACATCCATCTCTTTTGCGTTCTTTCGAATCTCACCGTTCGCCAATCCGTGCATCGCACCACGGGGGTGCTGCCATGGCCCGGCAGGTAGTAGGTGCCGATCCCACGACTCAGGCATTTCAAGAGTACCGTTATCGTCCCAGTCACTTCCACCACGTCCCCCTGGATGATGCGAGACTTTTCCGACGGACACGGTGGTATAGCCTTGAGAGCGAAACCACGCGGGCATGGTGGGCGCAATTTCCGATGCTTTGTTACGCAGGCGGTTCGCCCGTTGAAACAGCGCCCCATTGTCACTGGGGCCATACTGTCCGGTCAGTAGGGTGTAACGCGAGGCACCGCATGTCGGAGCCTGAACGTAATGTCTTCCAAAAATTCTGCCTTGGGATGCCAACCGGTCAATGTTGGGCGAGACGATGTAGTCTTTACCGTAACACCCTAACTCTGGTCGCAAATCGTCCACGCAAATCAACAGGACATTCGGATGGCCCTTGGCACCGATGGTGACGCCCGACGACTCGTCAACTGCGACCGCGGAACCACATTGCCAGAAGAGACAGAGTGTCGCGAGCGTCAGAGCGATCAAAGGATTCGATATCGGTAGGACCATCGAAACAGGGTACCGATTGCAAGACTGTATTGACCTGAATCCAACAAAACATTGGACAGGTCGAGTACCAAAAAGTTGCATCCAAAAACCCTGAAGCTCAACGTGACAAGCTACAACACACTTAACAGGACATCATTGAGACCGGGATAACTCTTCAGTCGACGTTATCAAAATCCTCGAAGTCTTCGAGTCCATCAACGACCTCAGGCTCTTCATTTGCTTTGCTTCCGAGCCCAAATTCGGTGCTGATCTCATCATCGATTTCGATTTCGTAATCGTCTTCATCTTCCTCTTCGAAATCATCATCGAAGTTGTCGTCGAAATCATCCTCATCGATATCATCGAATTCATCCAGGTCATCGTCATCATCGAGATCATCCTGAAACCCAGTGTCTGGATTTACTTCCTCGTCGTCGGAAAACCCACCGTCGTCATCATCCTCTTCGGTGGCATCCTCAGGATCACTGCCTTCCTGAGGCTGATCTTCATCAGCCTCATCATTGACAACAGGTACCGCGATACCGCCTGCTTCCGGCAAGGCAGCATGAGGAGCGGGAACAAACGAACCGAGAACGGCGTTCAAGGGATCAACAACAGCCATGGGCGAGGATCAACGATTGGAGTCTGCAGGAAAAAGTGATGTCGAGTTAGGTCGCCTGCCCAGTTTACCGACGCTCCGCCATCACGGGAATCGATCTCAGCAGGTAAGTACGGCGTGAGCAAGTTAAAGGATCTTACCCCACTAATTAACTAGGCAGTCCTGGAAAGACAGGAAAGATGCATCAAAAGCACAGTTTTGTCCGACTTTCCCCGTCTGACCGGTTAATTCAAGCTGAATGATGACCAATCACCGATGGTAACGGAAGTAGGCAGAGCGAGGCTCCTGCGGCTTCCACCGATTTCGCCTGCGATCCTTTGGCTAACTGAATGAACTTTACTGAGGCTCCAGGGCCTCAGTGCATTACCGCGGAACGCCCAAAACGTCGTAAGGACAGGCCCAGCAGCATCACGCCAACCGCACAGACCGCGGCGGGGTGCCAGCACTGCCCTAGCAGCCAATTCTCACTTTTTGATAGTGCAAAAGCACTCGAGACCTCGGCTTACCTGTGCAAAACGCGTCGGTTGAGTTTTTTTGCGTCGCAGCTGGCTTTCAACGCTTTTGCCGCTAACTCGCTATCGATCCCCGCAACCGCTGACATATTTCCGGAAAACACCGCATGAACAAGCCCCAGCAGCTCCGTCATTTGAGTTTGATTCTTTTGCTCACCTGCGGCTCATTCATCGGCTGTGCAAGCCAATATGGACATATTCTTGTCAAGCAGGACAAAGACCTCGTGGGCAGTCACGCTGCCGGTGCAGCGACCTGGAACCCACTGGTGGACGCCTCTGTGGCGCAGTTATTGGGAAGATGTCCTCCAGCGGTGCAACCTGCGACCTTCCACAACGCATCAGCACTTAACAACAGCTCCCCTCAATTAGAAGGTGCGGCGTTCAATCCTACGGGTCTGCCCCCAGGAACATCAGCCGCCTTGGCCAACGGACCCGCATCCGTCTGTTTCATCGGAATTGAAAACAAAAGCGCTGAGGAACTCGGTGACTTCAAAGACCAGCTTTACGAGCGTATTGACACTCAGATCAACTCAGCAGAAACCTTCCGAGCCATCAGCCGGCGTATGGTTGACGCGGCTTTGCTAGAAACAAGGCTCCGTCCCGACGCACTTTTCCTGCCAGCTAATCGGGCAGCCTTTGCAGCGGCTCTCGGGAGACAAGGAGCCCCCGTGGATTACTTGCTCTACGCAACGGTAACGACGGGAACAACCGATCGCAATAAAAGCAGTCAACGTGATTATGAAATCACGTTGGAAATGGTGAACATGCACACGGGTGATTTTCTGAAAGAATCGGCAAAAATCCGAAAGGGTTACAGTAAAAATCGAGCCGGCAAGTGGTGGAACTACGGATGGTTTGATCAAGCAGATGGTTAGGACTTTTGATCGCGAATGCAGTGGGGGAGCAACACCATTTAGGCTCATGGAAGTTGACGAAGAGCATAAATGCACTCGCCACCATAACCCCGGAACATGCCCCGGAACATGAACAACAGCGAACCCCAAAAACCCAATTGAGTCAGCACGAACTGATCGCCACAAGCTGATGACAGTCGTGAATGTTTCAAAACCCGGACATTTTACGGCGGCCTTCACCAAGGTTTCCCCCAACCGCACCCTGCTGTTCGCGGCGAATGTGCCAAGTATCCAGTCATCGTGAAACAACGCTCTCATGGCTAACCGTCACTTGCATGCCTTTAAGATTCTGTTGCTACTAGTTGTACTTGCGCATTTGCCGGGCTGTGCAAGATCGGTGGCCACCATCAGTACTGCGCGTCAAGCGTTCGCCGTTGGCGATCTGAAAACAGCGTCGTTGACTTTGCAGGAAGTTGCCAGTGGAAACGCCCAAATCAGAGAGACAGCCGAGCTGGACATGGCCGTCGTTGAACTTGCGGCGGGGGCCCCGTCCGCAGCGGAACGTCGCCTAAGAACCATGCGAGATCGATTCGATGCTGCAGCAAAGATCAATCCACTAAGCGAGACAGCGGCAGTACTCACGGACGACAACGCGAAACGTTTCCGGCCTGCAGGGTACGAAGAGGTCATGATCCGAACGATGCTTGCCATCTGTTCACTCGCAGGTGATCAGGTCGACGCCGAAAGCTATACGCTACAGGCGATTAACCGGCAGTCCAAGTTGGCTGCCAAGGCCAACATGAGAGGGCTCGACGGCGGAAACATCTACCAACCTATCGCAATCGCTCCGTATCTGCGCGGCGTTCTCCGCGAAGCAACACACCACGACTACGATGACGCTTCGCGATATTACCAACTTGCCAGCGCGGTTCAGCCGACTTTTTCTGCGGCGGCGATCGACATCGCCCGTTCGAAGAATGGAACCCACAGCGCAAAGGGGCATGGAGTCTTATATGTCATTTCATGCGTGGGTCGAGGGCCGATCCTACACGAAACAATCGCCCCAACCACCACTGCAACACTGGCGATTGCATCCTCCGTGCTGAACTCAGCGACAAATCAAAGTCGCAATGACAACGACAATCAAGCTACCGAAAACAACGAGGCAACCGAGGAGCGGGAGACAGAAGAGGTTCCAGCCCTGCCAAACATCGCCTCGGTTAAGATCCCCGAGGTTGTGATTCCCGAGAGCCCAGTCGCAAACGTCGGAATCCTGGTCGATGGCGAGCCCATCGGAAAAACTGAAACGCTCACCAATGTCGCCGACCTAGCAATTCGTCAGAACAAAGCAGAGATGCCATGGACGATCGCTCGAGCGATTGTTCGAAGAGTGACCAAGGAGGCAACTGTGGCAGCCGTTGGTGACGCCATGGGCCTTGAAGGAACCGCGGGATCACTATTTCACTTTGCGACCGCATCCGCGTGGAGCGGCATGGAAAAGGCTGACACCCGCTGCTGGGGATTACTCCCACGGGAAATCCAAGTCCGGCGCACAGAACTGCCAGCAGGACCTCACCAAGTCCATGTCGTCCCTTTGGGCTACGACGGCAGATTGCTTGCTAACGCGACACAGCAAAAAATCACCATTACTGATGGCAGAAACCAATACCTGATCGTGATGGCACCCACAGAAGAAATGCAAGTTGTATATCACGCGAAGAGCATGGAAGGCGAAGGTTCGGATTCATCCGAACCGCTCACCTTCTCTTTGTCGGACTAACCACTGATGATCAGGCTAAACCACTCACGCAACAGTGCGGTAAAACCTCCGCCACCTTAACACTGGTTCATCCCCGAGCGTCAAATCCCCTGCGTGCAGCGGCACTACAGGACTTTGTGGAGACCCGCAACATCAACTCGGCGCACGATCAGGCTTTGCAAGTCCGCCGCCAAGCGTGCCATCATCAAGTTCCTGCACCGTGCGGCCAAGTACGATATCAAAATTCGCCTCCAGTTCACCAATTTTGGATCCCTTGATCGGATTGAATCCGACCAGCAGAGAATCGCGGGCGGCCTGATTGGAAATTCGTTTGAACAGAAAGTCTTTTTGGTTCATCGGATGCCCCTTGACCAGCATCTGTGTGGTCAAAACCCGCCGTCCATTTTTACTGACCCCAAAGTGAATATGAGGTGTTCTTCCAGGGTATGGAACCGGTTTGATAGTCCGAAAGAAGTAGCGTCCCTGACTGTCGGTCAAATAACGACCGTACCCCTGAAAGTTACCGTCCGTTGTGGTTTTATTGCTGGACACGCTGTGCAGATAAGCTCCCCCGGAATCACACTGCCAAATCTCCACAAATGCGTTCCGAATCGGCTGTCCATTCTTGCCCAGCACCTGGCCAGAAAGATAAGTGATTTCACCGACACCGGGATCCAGAGCATCATTGATCAACAACAGGTCATTGTCAGTATCAAGGGGAAGTTTATCTGGATAGAATGGACCCTCGACCATGCTGGCTGTTCTCACCAAACCATCAGTGACCTCGGCGGCAAAACATCCAGGAATAGCAAAACCGGCTGCAATCAACGCCGATTTCTGCAAGAGAGCTCGTCGATCCAGAGAATTCAAATGCCGCTGCGATGCGGACCTTAACGCAGCGATGGCTTCTTTTTGACTCTTCATTATTTCTTTCTCGTTCGGGTTATCGAGATTGTCAGGACATGTCGAAAATCCAAACAATCACCGCGGTATCCATTCGCAAATTGAACCAATTTCGCTCGCGAACTCACACATCACTCTTACATCTGCCAAGCACCGAGATGCTGACAGTTTAATCGTTTCATCTCAACCCGGATGTGAAGTAGCAGAAAAATCGATATCTCGACCATTCGACCTGCTACCGTCAATCACCATGATCCCACCCAGCGACGCGACAGCCGTCGTGACCAAACCCAACCGACATCGAGTTATGACCTCTGCATATCTCGAGACACGCGATCTGTTGATCGATTTGTATCAACCAGTGGATCCAGCGTGCCCCTGCCGTCTGGTCCCCAACATCCGCTCCCTGCCCCATCCACCCAGATGATCAGGGTGCGTGGGCTACGTCTTCACAGTTCGGCATTCAATTCACACGCGTCCGGCATTCACATCACAACAGCCCCGTAACCAGCGACGCACACCTGGCCCGATCAACATCACACACAGAATCAAAATCAGAAACACGACAAAATCATGGCATGGCCGCATGCAGTAACCATCCATGGCAACTGGGAAGGCGTGACCTTTCCTGGAAGCAAATCCACTGCCCGCTGGCGACGCGAGCACACTGGCCGATACACTGAAACCCGTGCTGCCGCCATAGTGGCCTTCAGCAAACGTTTGGCCCTCATTCAGGCCGGTCACCTCGAAAAGCTTTTAGCCCTTGTCACCCATTTGGTTCTTTCATGACGAAAGATCCCCACTGTGCCCGAACGGGGAGCTGCGAAAAAAATGAAAATCGCCACAAACCGCCCCTGGTCGCCCCAACAGAGCGCAGCCCTTTACGAAATCGATCGCTGGAGCGACGGTTATTTCAGCATTTCAGACGAGGGGACGATCACGGTCTCACCGACGCGTAATCCGGAGAGTGGAATTGATTTGAAGCAGCTGATCGATCGCTTGAAACAGCGTGGCTTGGACCTGCCAATCCTAATCAGATTCAATGGGATTTTAGGGGATCGTCTAAAAACTCTGAGCCAATGTTTCCAGAAAGCCATCGACGATCACGATTATCAAAACGGCTATCGCTGCATCTATCCAATCAAGGTCAACCAGCAGCGTGATGTCGTCCAGCAAATCATCCACCATGGACAACAATTTGGATCAGGAGTGGAAGCTGGTAGCAAACCGGAGTTGCTGGCAGTGGTCGCAATGACCGATGCAGACACACCCATCATCTGCAATGGTTTTAAAGATGCTGAGTTCATACGCATGGCACTGCTCGCTCAACGACTTGGCCGCACGGTCATTCCAGTCGTGGAAAAGGTCAGCGAACTTGACTTGATTCTCAAAATTTCAGACGAGCTTGGAGTACGACCGACGCTGGGCATGCGAGTCAAACTTGCAACCCGTGGCTCAGGCAGATGGCAGGCCAGCGGGGGCTACCGGAGTAAATTCGGTTTGACGGTTGCAGAGATGCTCAACCAATTAGACCGACTGATTGACCACGGCATGGGTGATTGTTTCCAGCTACTACACTTCCACGTGGGCAGCCAGGTAGGCAATATTCGTCAACTAAAGGCTGCCATCATGGAAGCTTCACGCATCTACGTTGACCTTCACCGACGCGGAGCAGGATTGAAATACCTTGATGTGGGCGGCGGACTTGGTGTCGACTACGACGGCTCCCAAAGCGATACCGATTCGAGCATGAATTACACGGTGCAAGAATATGCCAACGACGTTGTTTTTCACGTTCAAACGGTCTGTAACGAGGCATCTGTGCCGCACCCCCAGTTGATGTCGGAAAGCGGTCGTGCAATCGCTGCCCACCACAGTGTGCTTGTTATAGAAACACTTGGCGTCACATCTCAAGGAAACGTCCAAGCAGTTCCTATGCAAGTGCCCGACCACTATGAGCAGCCTGTACTGGACCTGTGGATGACCTTCAACGAGTTGACCACTGACAACATCCGCGAATCCTACCATGACGCGCAGCTTTCCCTCGACATGTGCATGAGTCTCTTTAGCGGGGGATATTTACCACTGGAACAAAGAGTCACAGCGGAGGACCTGTTTTTCTCCATTTGCCATCGCATTCGGGACATGGCAAACGCGCAAGGTGAGGTCCACGAGGACTTCAAGGAACTCGACCGCATGCTTTCAGACATTTATTTTGTGAATTTCTCTTTATTCCAATCCATCCCCGACTCATGGGCAATCAATCACCTGTTCCCCGTGCTGCCGGTTCATCGACTCGACGAACAACCGACACGGCATGCCGTGTTGGGTGACATCACGTGCGACAGCGATGGCAAAGTGGACCGATTCATCAACGGTGGGAAACAAAAAAGAACGCTCCTGTTGCACGACATTCGTCCTCATGAACCGTATCAATTAGCCGTCTTCATGGTCGGCGCCTACCAAGAAATCCTGGGCGATCTGCACAATTTATTTGGTGACACGCATGCGGTTCATGTCGATGTGCACGACGGCAACGCAAAGGTGCAATCGATCGTCAAAGGTGACACAGTTCGCGAAGTTCTGGGCTATGTCCAGTACGAAGGCCGTGAACTCGTCGACAAACTGCAAGATGCTGTTGAGGATGCAGTGCAGCACGGCCATATCAACAACGAACAAGCCGGCGATACCGTCTCGTTTTATGAGCAGGCCCTGGAACATTACACATATCTGTCGAGTCGAGACGAATGATCAAGGAATGCTCATGATCACAGGGACAAGCCCCCAACGCCGCTAGACAAAACGTCGCTAGACAATTGGTGTAACCGGGTGACACGATCACCCGAATGCCTCGAATGAGCCATTCACGTGCTCGCGAGCGAAACAGTCGCCGAGGCAACACAAGAGTCTTTCCCCAGAGCTTTGGTCCCAGTGCTTTATTCCCAGAGCTTTAGGGGCTTAGAAAGCAAAACTTGTGGCGCACCGTGACAAGCCAAATGGCAGGCATTCGAGGTAAAACAGATATTTGAATGATTCTGACGAAAGACAGAACGGAATCATCAAGACCAAGCAAAACTCGGCTACATAGCCTAAATCCCGCCACATTACCCAAATCAAGCCTCATTGCCGGCAAAAAACGGCCCACAACTTGGGGACGCTGGTCGCCTATGGCTCGCCTGCTACCATAGAGAGGTCTGGAAAGTATTTTTTGCCGCAGGAATTCCGCGGCAAAGCTGCTATCCGCCAGTGTTTTGGTACACGAGGAAGGTGCGGTCGCGTGATGTGACTGCAGTTTTGTAAAATCGCGAAGGAGAAATCGTTGCCCAATCTGTATGCGGCCGAATGGCTTTTGCAAATCGTTCAAGCAATCACGCTGGCCATTTTTCCGGTGGTTGTGGAAACCAGCGATGGTGCAAAAATTCGCGGAGACTTCAAAGGGATTACCTCGAACACGCTACTGATTGCGGCCAATGGAAGTGTGCAGGAACTTCCTTTTAACAAGCTTGCTTCGATGCAGCGCATGGAGTTCACTCCCAAAGTCCCACCAGCAAAACAAGTGGCACTCTCAAATGGTTCTCGCATCTATTCAGGAGAGTTGAAATTTGATGATGCGGGCGTGCTGATTGAACCCCGCCGGCAACCATCCTTGCGAACGCCGGTGAAGAAGGTTCATACAATTCGTTTTCGGAAGTCGTCTCCAGAAACAGACGCCCAGTGGCTGGGCTTATCCAATACCGAAAACAACCGCGACGTGCTTGTTATCAGGCGACCGGGCAACCGCCTGGATCCACAGCAGGGAATTGTACTGTCAATCGATGAAACGACAGTCAAGTTTGATCTCGATGGAACAGAGATTGATGCCCCAATCAATCAGCTCGAAGGAGTGATTTTCGGTGGCATCAAAGAAATCGACGAAACTCCACCGATCCGCATTACTGACATTTATGGATCAAGCTGGGCGTTGACTGGAAACGAACCAAATGAAGGCGATAAACCAATCCAAATTCAACTCGACGACAACCTGCAACATGCCATCCCGCTCGAGCAAATTGCCCGCTTTGACTGTACGAGCGGAATTCGCATGCTCGCGCAGGAGAAAGCAACCGCACCTCAATACAACAGCTACGTAGCCACCAATGTGGACCCAACTCTGCTCAATCGTTTTTTCGGACCGAAGTTGAAAAGCAGGACTGACCTGGTGCTCAACGGTGGCTCCAAGATCGAGTACCGGCTTCCTCCTCAGTTCAGGAAATTTGCGGGGACAGTCCAACGCAACGAGACATCTGGTGTGACGGGAAAAGTGACCGTCAACATCAAGTTTGACAACAAAGTGGTTTGGAGCGAGTCGCTAGGAGATGCCAAACCGCGAGGTTTTGAACTCGACACCAATGGTGCGAGGCGGGTGGCCCTCGAAGTTGACCATGGAGGCGACGGTGACGTCGGTGACAACATACGTTTCCTCAGCCCCCGCTTGCTGAAGTGACTCGTCCTGAATGGGCAACCCTGAGGCTAAAGCTCTGTTGGCACATGGGCTGACCGAAACGCCGTGACACGAAATTTACCTTTGAACTTTCAATCATATTGAACTGATGATCAACCTAAGAACGTCCTATGTCTGCAGCCTGCTTTTGCTTGGGCTAGCGTTTTCAACGGGCAGTCCGTCAGCCGCAACGGAGCCCATCAAACTGGACCCTGCACTGGAGAAGGTGGAGAACAGCAGAATTGAATCGGTCGCTCGCGCTGTCCCATCAGCCGTGAGTGTTTTCGTTCCCGGGGGCGGCGGTGGTGGCAGTGGAGTCATGATTTCTCCGGATGGATATGCGTTAACCAATTTTCACGTCACCAGCCCAGCCGGTTCTTTTATGCGTTGCGGCATGAGCGACGGCAATGTTTACGATGCGGTGATTGTTGGGATCGATCCGGTAGGTGACTTGGCGATGATTCGTCTGCTAGGTCGAAGCGACTTTCCTAAAGCTGAGCTGGGAGACAGTCGTGCCGCGGAAGCTGGTGACTGGTGCATGGTAATTGGGAACCCATTTCTGCTTGCGACCAATCTCAAACCAACCGTAACTTATGGCATCCTGAGTGGTGTTGGACGTTACCAGTATCCCTCTGGGACTCTGCTGGAATACGGTGACTGCCTGCAAACAGACGCCTCCGTCAATCCCGGCAACTCAGGCGGCCCCATTGAGGACGCCGAGGGCAAACTTCTTGGAATCGTCGGCCGGTGCTCGTTCGAAAAGCGTGGCCGTGTCAATGTGGGTGTTGGGTACGCCATATCAATCAATCAGGCAAAGAACTTTCTTGGATACCTACGCAGTGGTCGAATCGTCGACCATGCAACCCTCGGTGCGACCGTTTCTACAGAACCAGATGGTGGCGTGGTTGTATCGAATATTCTCGAGTCGAGTGACGCCTATCGGCGAGGCCTGCGATATGGCTCTGAGATCCTGGAGATTGACGGTCGTGTTGTTCAAACCGCCAACGACCTGCAAAACGTCATGGCAACATTGCCCAACGGGTGGCGAGTCAAGCTGTCTTACCGATCTGAGGGAAAAACCGTGGAGACCCTCGTCCGAATGATGGGTGTGCATCTGGAAGATGAATTACTCAAGAAGATGGCGGGTGCTCTTCCCCCACCGCCCCCTCGCCCCCAACAACCTGATCCAGAAGACAAAGATTCTGACCAGAAAGACAAACCGGAAAAGAACGAAAACCAACCACCGCAACGAGCACCTCGTGGACAACGCCCCGGAAAGCCGCCGGTAAAAATCCCGCAGGAAGTTAAAGAGCAACTTGTGGAAAGGAAGGGTTTCGCGAATTATCACTTCAACCTCGCCGAGCAAAACGCGTTCATTGATGCCCTCCGGAACCAGTTTCCAGCGACAGAAAAACCGGGTCAGCCCCCACTCAAAGACGAAAAGAAGGGATGGCTCATCACGGGTGAGACTGATCAGACACCCGCGGAGCCTGTCAAAATCCAGACCACTGCAGACAAAATGTCTCTGCAAATCGGACAAAAGACATACGAAATCGACAAGCGAAGCGAGATGTATGATGTCGTAACGGATGGCACAGTTGCAGGTTTACTGCCAGCTTTAGACGCTTGGCGGAGGATGCTCATTGATGGCCCACAAAAATTCGGCGAATCTTACTATTTGGGCACCATGCCTCTAGGGGGCGAACGACCACTTCGTGACGTCATGGTTGGTATCGCCGGTGAACTGGAAATCCGTTGGCTGAGCCACCCCGACACGGGAGCAGTGGAAGCAATCGAAGTGTTCGCTGACCGCGACGAAGACCCTGCCGAATTATGGCTCCTTCGTGAGCCGAATGCCAAAGCAATGCCGAGCGTCCTCGACCTGCGTTACGGCACCGACAGCATCCTGAAGGTCAAGGTTAAGTCGTGGAAAGAAGTACCTGCCTCGGAGCTTGAATGGTCGGCAGAGAAAAAGAACGCCAATAACACTGGCAATTTAAACTCAAAGAGGGCCGTTGGTGCATTACAAAACACAACCGATAAAAACGAGGTGAAGGCATGATTCGCTTCGCTGCCATCACCCTAACTGTTCTATTCGCGGCCGGCGGTTCAGGCTTACGAGCGGAGGCTCCACTGGGAACGTGGGTACGAGAGGCACAGGAACGTGTCGTCAAAATCTACGGAGCTGGCGGGCTAAAAGGACTCGAAGCCTACCAAAGTGGCTTTCTGGTTTCTCCCGACGGTCACATTGCTACCGCATGGAGCTACGTGCTCGATGTCGAACCAGTAGTCTTGCTGGATGACGGAAGGCGATTCGAGTCGAAAATCGTCGGGTTCGAACCGTCATTGGAATTGGCGGTTCTGAAAATCGAAGCAACCGACACACCCTTTTTCGAACTCAGCGAAGAGCCGACTGTGGACTGGGGTGACCCGGTGATTGCAGTGAGCAACCTGTTCAATATCGCGACCGGTAATGAACCAGCAAGCGTGATGCAGGGTACCGTTGCTTCGCTCGCAGAACTGAACGCACGACGTGGAACGTTCAAAACCCCCTACCGCGGCAAAGTCTTGATATTGGATTTGATTGCCAACAACCCAGGCGCGGCCGGTGGTGCGGTGATTGACAGCGACGGCAAGTTGGCAGGCATGTTGGGAAAAGAACTGCGAGACTCGACCACAGGTGTCTGGCTCAACTATGCCGTTCCCGCGAATGCTCTCCGCACGACAATCGGAGACATCATAGCTGGCAGAAAGACCAC
>JAAHTH010000448.1_pt1 | contig 21140 bp, 37 predicted proteins | sample 6116091 | NCBI WGS metagenome assembly JAAHTH01 (sample SAMN13939990, study PRJNA603662) | sponge metagenome | isolation source: marine sponge | host: Mycale hentscheli | place: New Zealand | collected 2006 | reverse complement strand
CCCCTCCCCCCCCCCCCCCCCCCCCCCCCCCCCCCTTTTCCAAAGCCATCATATTTAGCCAACTTTTTTGTGGCCGCTGCATTTTTTAATCTGTCAGCTGATATATCGTCGTCCGAATCTACAATAGCTTCTTTCGCTACTTTAATTAATTCCTCAACTGCTTTGTGCCCAGCCTGGATTATATTCTTCTTCGTCTCCTTGATATTCATATTTAATTGTAATTGCATTCATGGGAACTCGGTATAACCTTTGCCCTTCTATTATAAATTCGTATTCTGAATTTGGCTTAAACCCAACAAGTGTTTCTGTTTCAATTTGTTCATTACCGTATTTTACAATACCAATTAATGGTTTTTCAAACTCAACAGAAAACATTTTATCTTCTTTAATAGGCATAACAAAAACAAACCCTTCTAATGCTTTCCATTCAGATTTATCTTTGTATGCGTATATTTGATCGGGCTGTACTAAGTAAATATCTTCCTCAAGATAATTTTTGCTATTTTTTTCTTTACCTCTAATATCTCTAAACCTTCTAAATATATTATGGTGCACAATAACCTCTAAGCCTTCTTTAATCTCATTATACATTCTAGCTCTTGGTAATCCTACTACTATACCTATCCTTTGTGTATATTGATGATTTTGTAATTCAGTATTTAATAATAACTCTTGTCCTTCAATTTCCGTTTTTCCTGTTGTCCTACTGCCCTTCGGTTTTACCAGGTAATTAAATACACTCTGCATTTTACCATGAGAGATCGTATTCGACGGATATCGACATGTTTTTGTTAAAGTCCTTCCAGGGCATTAACATATCCTTTTTTGTTATATAGATAGAGTACTTATCTTCCTCTTCTATTATATTAGCTATAGTATGACCTCCATAAACTTCTTGCCCTACGGCATAGTGCATGGCGTCGTTTTTATAGTCTTTACCGACGCTAATCTTTCTTATTATCTGCTGCGACATCGGTATATTCTCCAGTTTTTAAATCAATGTTAACAGAACCGTATATATCTTCTAGCTTTTTTTGTTCAGCTTGAACAACTTCAGCAGCGGCTTTTATTGCTGTTAACAATTGAGCTTTATGAGCTTCAATGCCACCGATTTGCATTTGAATTTGATTAACTTGATTTACTGCGGCTTGAATAATTTCTAATTCTTCCGCTTTAATTTTGTTTACTTTTTTTGCCATTTTATTTGATTTTAGTGATTTATAAGGAAAAGCTTTATTTAACTTTTCTTTCCTAGTCTTACAACCGCAATCTTTTCCGGTTGCTTTTGATATGGTATCAACTACTTTTTTGATACCAGTTGCTTTGGTGATTTTTTCTATTGTATCACCAAGTCCTTTTGATTCCATTTAACAATTCCATTTACGTCTAGCTGCTTTACCTCTTTCTCCAGTCCAACCCCGAGATCTAGCGCAAAATGATTTACGTCTTTTTGCAGCCTTGCTATCTGGATCTAATTTAGAAGGAGGGGTTGTAACAGCTGTTTTTAAATTGCCTCCTGTTTTTTTATTATAATTTGCTACACCTTTTGCAGTCATACCGCCACCTGCATCTTTTCCAGTGCCGCCACCTTTTTTAACTTCGGCGTAATTGCCAGACTTTTTATTTCTTGCTGGCGCATAAGATTTAGATTTAGCTTTTTTTGTGGGAGACTTAGGGTAAAGGTCCACACTGCTGTCATGCTTGTCAGAAGACATGGCTTTATTCATTGCTTCTTCCTCTTTCTTTTCAGCATGTCTTTTACGAGCTTTTTCCATATTAGCTTTTTTAACCGCTGGAAAATAATTACCCGCTAAAAATCCCGTAACTTTTTGAACAAACTTCTGGCCTTTAGTTAAAGGGTCTTTTTTAAATGGTGACTTGTGTTGTATATATGCCATTATTTTCCAAAGTATTTAACCTTCATAGGCCCTGCCTTTTTAAAGAACTTACTTGTCTTTTTAGCAGTAGTTTCCGGGTTGTCTTCAATTTTTGTGATATCAGGTCCACTAGTACCGGCTAAGTCTTCTACACTAACACCAGCAAGAGCTGCTTTTTTAGCATCAATATCTGCTTGCGAAGCTACACTAACATCTGCATTTTTAACTATTCTTGTTGAAGAGTCATCTTTGAAAGCCCCTTCGGTTTTTGCGTCTCCACGATCTTGATGTCTGCTTTGCTCATTTTGCATTCTAGAACCTTTCGAAGCACCTTGAGCATTTGCTAAGTTTGCTTTAGCAGCATCTAATTTTCTTTTCTTTCTTTTCCAAGATTTACTTCCATCATCTTCACCAATATCTCCTATGTTATCAATTTTTCTTTGATACTTTTTCACATTCCTATTGGCTACTTTACCACCTCTAAGATTTTCTCTAATATTTTGTGCGGATAAAGCATCGCCTTCGTCACGCATTGAAATATTATCTTTTGTCTTTTTAACGCACTTGCCGTTTTTTAATTCTTCGTCTGCACCACAAGATTTAACTTTTTTAACGCACTTGCCATCTTTTAGCTCCTCATCAGGGGTACAATCATTTGATTTTATGGTTGTAGTTTCCTTTGGCTCTTCACCTTTTTTAGCTTGGGCGCATTTATATTTTTTACCGGTTTTTGGATCGGTTTTTGTTGAGCCGTCTTTTGTACTACCACAAGCTCTTCTGAATGCGCTAGTCGATTCTCTTTCTACTGTTTTATCTACGACATTTGCATCTCTAGACTCCTCAGTTTCATCAGGGTCTCTTTCAGACGTTGAAATTACTTCTACGGCTTTGTTTTCAGGATCTTTTTTCAACGGCGACTTACCAGCAATGTCATCAATAGGCATATACTTGTTTAAGTTTTTTCTTTCTTCGGCAGCCGATTCCTTTTTAAAAGGGCTATTGCCTTGGCTATATCCTCTTTTAGCGGGAGACTTTGTAGCCGCGTCGCTTGTTGCGTTGTTTCCATATACACCAGCAGGGCCTACGTTAAGTAGTGGCTCTTTTACGCCGGCTTTTTGATTGAATAAACCTTTGTTTACTCGTGCTGTTATTGGTAAATTTTTTCCCATGTTAGTTTGTTTTATTCGTCTGTAATTGTTACTTCTTCGATATCTGTTTCCGCCGGATCATCTACACCACTTATATCTGGCTTATCTTTATTTAAATCTTCTGTTTGTGGTTTTTCTTTTTCTTTAAAAGCAGCTGATACTTGACCAGCTACTGAATTAGAAAAAGACTCAGAATCTAATTTTGCTTTTTGTCCTTCTATTAAAGACTCATTCATTTTAAACGGAGAGCGGGATTTTGATGTAATAGGGTTAGCCATACTACCACCATAACCATCTTGAAAATAAGCTGTACCTCCATAAAAGTTTTTCTTTTTAGCAGGGGAACTGTCATTTCTTTTAGCAAATTCATGAATAGCAGAATTTAAAGTTACGTCTTCACCGCCCACTCCTTGTCTTTTACTTGCGCTGGATTTTTGTTGAAACCCGACTTGATTTTGTTCAGCGACTACTTTGTTTAATTTTTTAGCCTGACCTCTAAATGTTATTGCCATTATTTTTTGTATTTAGTTACTCTGCCTTTTGTATCTTTTTCTCTTTTTGCTGCTGCTTTTTCGGCTGGAGTTAATTCACTCCAAGTTGCTGGAGTTTCGCTTGAGATTTTTTTGGTTGGTCTAAAAGTATTTTCGCCACCTTCATAAGTTTTCTTACCACTTGGTGTTCTCCAATCTTCTTTAAGCCAACGTCTAAGTGCTGCACCTTTTTCTGTTTTGCGTACCTTGAACGGTGACGCTTTCATTTTAAATGCCATTACTTTTTTGAATTACCCCAATTAGCAACGCCAACTTTTCTACATTTGGCCATTGCCGCACTTCTGTAAGCAGAGTTTTTACTTCCATACCTACCTACTACTTTTTTATAACAAGCATCTTTTTTTAATGGTGATGAGTTTTTATATGCTTCATCTTCCCACTCAAAATCGGGGTGCCCCTCATTCATATTTGCTCTATCATAAACTTTAGCAGGTGATTTAGTATCTTTTTTCCATGTTACAGTTTGATTATCATATTGTAATCTCCCCTGCGCCATTTGGTCTAAATGTACTTTTTCGTGATCAACTGCTTCTTTTACTTTTTTATCTGATAATTTAGAGTCAACAAATATAGTGCCATCACGATTAGCTTCGCCTTCTATTCCTTTCTCTAAGTCATCTTTTAAAATGATAGGTTTTCCAAATTCGGAATCTTTATGAATTCCGAACACTTCATTTAGCGGTCGGAGCTTAAAAGCCATTACTTAGAATATTTTCCGCCTTCTTTATTGCCGTAGCCTCCTTTATTCGCGGCTTGTGCATTTTCTGCATAATGTTTACGTGCAGATTTGCTTAAGCTTTGATTAGATGCTTCTTTAATATCATAAGACATTCCTTTATTCATCTTTTTATTTGGAGAAGTGTAATCTGCTTTAGAAGCTGATTGATCACCATGAGACGAACCGTCTTTGCCTCTATAACCTCTGTCTGTTCCTTTATAATCTCTGTAATCTTTTCTAGTTTTAGATTGATCGCCTTTCATTGCACCATCTTTTTTTGCTGGTGAACTTACGCCTTTGTTACCACAACCTATTTTGTTAGGTCCGATACCTTTAAATCCTGAATATGCCATTGTTTAATATTTAGTTGTTAATTATTTTTTTGCTCGTGCTTTTTGTGCCGCGGTAGGACCTGAGCCAGCTCCCTTCATTTTTGCATTTGCAACTGCTCCTGCAATTTTAGTTGCTGCTTCTTTTGATTTACCTTGTCTTTCTAATTTACTTACTAAGCCCTTAAAACTTTTAGCAGGGCTTGCTTTCTTTTTACCAATTGATCCTATAGCTTTATCTACAACCTTACCAACAACCGCTTTGCCTAATGCTCCAGCAACTGCGCCTAAAATTTTAGCAGGTGATTGATCTTTTTTAGCTCTTCGAGCAACTCTTTTGTTTACCCTAGTTTCTCTTGTCTTTAATCTTTTTGCTCGCCTTTGCAGTCTTTCAACTTTTTTATCTTTACCAGCTTTTCTAGCATTGTCAATTTTAGAAACTACATTAGCCCCTCTTTCTTGTATATTAGATACTCTTTTCTTTGCTCTTGCCGTTCCTTTACTATCTGGTTTTTTAGATACAACTTTTTTAATTGTTACTTCTGATTTAATAGTTTTTGGACCAACCTCTTTTACGCCGCTAGGTTTTATATTGGTTGTTACTGATTCTACTTTTTTACGCTTTTTCTTAGGCTTAGCGTCCCAATCACCTTTACCAGTAAATGATTTAGTTTGTCTTTTAGCTTCCTTTATATAAGAAGCTTTATCCATATCTTTATATTGGTCGCCTCTGTTTTTATAAGCCATATCGTAACTTACTTTTGGACCATGTATTGTGCCGGTTTTACTAGTTCTATTATCTACTCCGGGAAGATTAGTAACTTCTTTAGTAGAATAAGCTGTCATTGATTCTCCAGGCTTATTACTGCCAGGAGTAAATTTTTCTTTTTTGCCAGGCGCAGCTTCTATTTTAGCTTTTAGATGACCAGGCAATTTATGCTGATCGCCTTTTAATGCTTTTTGAGCAGGGCTTGGAAAATTACCTGTTGCTTTTAGCAACGGCGATTTTGGATTCATTTTAAATGCCATAGTTATCTTTGTTTGTCGTTAATCATATCATCAATAGCTTTGTTGTAAACTTTATCTGTATATGTTTTGTTATTATAAAATTTGCTTCTTTCTGATGTAGGTAAGTCTTCCTCAGCAAGCAATACTCTGTATATTCTATTAATTAAGTTTTTACAACGATATGATGTTGTATATGTGTTAAACTTATTGGTAGTTCTATTTCTTTTTGCATAAATATCAATCCACCCTTCTTTTCTTAATCTTTCCCATCGGTTTTTATCCCATGAATAAGTATAAGAACCATTAATAAAATTATTACGTGTAAAGTGTTTTTTGCAATCTAGGTATATCAACAGCTCTAAGTCTGCGTCTTTTAAATTGTATGTCTTACACGCCCATTTACGTACTAACCTGTAATATTTAAGTAAATTTAATTCTCTTAGATCTGTGGAGGTTAATCTCATTCTACAATAACTACATCGTTAATTGTTATAACTTGATAAAGCTTTCCACACCATTCAATTCTATGACCAGCGTGCTTATCATATCTGATAATATCATTTTTTTTAACGTGTTCTACTTTTTCTCCCACACTAACAACTTTAGTCTTTAAGTACTTTATTTTATTATTGTTGTTTTCCATAACTTCAAGGCCGCCTACTTTTTTCGGCGCTTCCTTAATTTTATCTATTATGATAAAGTAATTAATTGCTTTCAAGTGATCTTACGTTTGAGATTATACAATCAGCTGAAACTATTGTTGTCGCAACGCTAATAGCATTTTTTAATGCTGCCTTAGTTACGGAAATAGGATCTATTATGCCTTCTTCTACCATGTTTTTATAACAGCCACAAGTGGCATCTACTCCTACACCTTCCCATTCTCTGTCCCAAGCATCTTCCTCTTCATGTTCAATAAAATCTTTGGGAGTATATGTATCAGCATATCCTGCATTTTCTAGTATAGTATAATAGGGAGATTGTATTGCGTCTAATAGTATTTTATATCCGTCGTCTTTTGCTTCTATCTTTTGAGAAGCATTTAATAATGCAACCCCACCGCCTGGAACAATACCTTCCTGTAGCGCCGCTTTAGTTGCATGTAAAGCGTCTTCTACCCTATCTTTCTTTTCTTTTAATTCTACTTTTGAATCAGCACCAACGTGTATTACGCCAACTTTACCGGTTAACATAGATAATCGTTGCTCTAATTTCTTTTTTAAGTAGCCGTTCTTTTCATCTTTTATTTTCTTTTCAACATCTATTATTCTTAAAGCAACTTCTTCGTTTGCTTCTGATACTTGTAATGTTGTAGTTTTATGATCAGTAACGGATTTTGCAACTTGACCTAAACAATCTGGTTGTATTAAATCTAAGTCGTCACCAAGTTCTTCGTTAATTACTTTAGCGCCTGTTAGTATTGCAAGGTCTTCTATTGAATCTTCTTTTGTTGTTGCAAATCCAGGTAAATCAACTATATTAACTTTTATGTTACCTTTAGCATTGTTAGCAACTAAAGTAGCCCACGGTTGTGCTTCTAATGTTGCAACTATTAACAAAGGTTTTTTGTTTTTTATAACAAACTCTAATATACTTTGTATGCGTCTTATATTTGGTATGGGTGAACTTACTATTAAAACATAAGGATTATCAAGTGTGCAAATTCCTTTTGCTTTATCGGTTATCAAGTAAGTTGATTTCATTCCTGAATCAAACTGAACGCCGTCGACAAATTCCACATGTGTTTCATTTGTGTCCGACTCTTCCATCAGAACGATCCCATTTTTTCCAACTTTTTCAAACGCTTCGCCAATTTTTTCTCCAAGCGCATGGTCATTGTTACATGAAATGTAAGCCACTTGTTTAAGCATTTCATTCTCAACCGGTATACTGGAATCATCAAGGTATACCAAAATTTCTTTATGACATTCAGAAATGCCGTCTTTAATGTCTCTAATCGTTTCTTCACCTTTATATTCATTTATGTTATGTAATAAAGAGTGAGCAAGAACGGTAGCTGTTGTTGTACCGTCCCCTGCTTCTCTTACCGTATTTGTGGCTGCTTCTTTTATTAAAGTAGCTCCAATGTTTTCGACCGGGTCTATCAAGACTACGCTTTCCGCAACGGTTACACCATCTTTTGTTATCACCGGTCGGCCCATTGCGTCTTCATATATAACGCATTTTCCAGAAGCTCCAAGAGTGGATCTCACTGCGTCCGTTAATTTATTAACGCCAGCCATTATTTTATTTCGCGCTTCATCGCCGAAATTCAGATCTTTAACAATCTGACTTGGTAATTTAAATTCCATTTAATTAAATTTTATTTGATTTTTATTCGAATGTTTTTACAACTTTCGGTCCAGAAACGTAATCAAGTTTTTTCTGATAATGTGAAATGGATCCATCGATTGCTGATTCAGCACCGTCTAATGTTTCCCTTCTTGTAACATCTTGCCAGGTTTTTTCGTCTTTAGGATGTTTTATTTCTGTTTGATAATATCCATTTGGTAATTGGGTAATACGCCAGTTTTTCTTATCTGCCGCGTGTTTCCAGGTTTCTATGGATTTTTCTGTTGGTTGTGGTTGACTAGTCCACGAATTAGTCTGGTAAAATAGTGTCATTTTGGTTTTGGTTTAATTATTATTTATGGTTATATAATTACCTAATTTTTAAGTAATTTAACTTCTTCTTGCAATTCTTGTATTGCTTTTATTAAAACAGGTACTAATGTGCTATAATCCACTTGTTGTGGTATTATACCTTCTATATCCCCGTCTTCTTCTATTTCAGATTTAATAAGACCTATTTCGTCTTTGTAACCTGTAGCCCAATCTTCTTTTATATTTTGTAGCTCATGTGCTTTAACACCGTAATCTCTCTCGCCATCAATCCATTTAAAATCGTAAACTTTCATTTGCGAAATTAAGTCTAAACCATTAAAATCTTTAAAGTCTTCTTTTAATCTATAATCAGATGTGGTATTATATTGTGTTCCAGATCCGCCAAATGTTATAGTTCCTTTAATAGTGTTATTGTTAGACTCAAACTTTATTGCGGTGTTGCTTGTTCTGTTTCCGCCACTATTAGGCGCTGAAGCTTGCTTCAAGGCTAAACAAGCATAATCATTACCTTGACCAGTAAAATCGGTCATATAAAAATTAGCCACCTCTTTAGAATTTGTACCACCTGTTAAATCTGCTTGGTAAGAAGATTGCATTGTAGCAGTCTGAAATATCCTATTGTTAAAAGAAAACGCTACATCATTTGTAAAATTAGTCACATGTGAATAGTTACCGTAAGTATCTATTTTTATGCTTCCATGCACTGTAGCTTGGTTTCCGTCTTGGTATAGATCTATTTGATCATGGACTTTTAATATATCGTCTACTTCTAGGTTTCCGTGTATTTGCGTATCTCCTGTATAAGTTATGTCTAGCCTATTTATTGAATCTGTATAAAACTCTACACCACCACCAGTTCCTACTATTGAGTTAGATGTACCTGTATTTAAATATATATTATCCGCAACTCTTAAACTACCATTTACAGCTAATTTATTATTAGCATCTGGACTTGCTCCAATACCTACATTTGTCCCATTATCTCTTATTACACTATTTCCTAATGTAGTGCCGCCAGTAAATCTTGCTACATAACCCGATGTACCATTCCCGCCCAATCCTGAACTTTGTGTTATCCATTCTGTACCTGAGCCTGTAGAGCTAAGCACTTGTCCACTGGATCCAGCCGAATTGTTAGAAGCGTAAATTCTGCTTCTGAATCTGGCGTTACCGTTAACATCGAGTGTTTGTGAAGGAGCGGTTGTATTAACCCCTACAGAGCCTTTACTGTTACCACCATTCAATATTATATCACCATCAAATTGCATTTGAATTTCCGCTCCACCTGTATTTTTTCTTGATATATAAAATGGTGCGGTTCCAGCTGTTCCTTGAAAATGAAAATTCATCTCATCTGTATTAGCAGACCCCAGGGCTTTAAATCTTAAGCCAGAAGTAGCAGTACTAATATCTCCTATTTCTATTTGGGCACCTGGAGTAGTCGTACCAATACCAATCCGACCTGTACTTTGGTCTATAAAAAATTGATCAGTATTAGCCGTAAAATCCCCCGTTAAAGATGTGGAATTTAAAAGTTTTGGCATTATATTATATTGCTATTAAAATTGCTTCGTAAGCATCATTTGCAATGCTTCCATTAAATGTTATAGTTAAGTCTGCGTTAGATCTTGTGACATCAGCCATTACTGTTTCTCCACCTGCACTTATTACTTGGCAAGTAACATCTTTAGCATTTGATTTACCTAAACCTGTGTTTACATCAATTGTCCAAGATGTTGCACCGCCAGATGAACCATTATTAGTTACTGGGCTGGACGTTGCCCCAAGTTTATATCTTTGACCATTTGATGCCGTAGAGCCTGGATCGCTGTTTGTTACTGTAAATATACCATTTGCTACAGTTACACTAATACCAGTTCCAGCTGTAACACTTGCTGCGCCCACAGCTGATGCCGTTGCATCGTCGATACTAATATCAGGCGTTGTTCCTCCTGAAGATTGAATTGGAGCAGTGGCACTTACATCTGTTACTGTACCAGCCAAATCAGCATCTAAAGTAACTGTTCCAGAGCCATCATAGGCTGCAGTTATGTTTGTTCCACCTTCAACTATTACGATACCTTTATTAGTTGCACTTGAATCTTCACCTGTAACTGTTGCTGTACCATTTGAGTATGATACATCTATTCCTACTCCTGCATTTACATTACCCTCACCAATTGTAGTAAGTGTAGCTTCTGTAACATTTTTGTTAACTTCTGTCCAGTCTGCTTCAGCAGTTGGATTATCTTGTAAAGCTATAATTAAATCACCTATAGCCAATGGCACTGACCAGTATGCTCCACCTGCACCGCTACCAGCTGTTGTTACAACATATGTATAACCTTGTAGTACTGATGCTCCTGATGGAGGATCTTGACTTGCATCATAACCGCCAGCATAAACTAATTGGCCTGTTAATAACCCTTCAACATAACCTTTAGTGGTTAGTGTTGTAGAACCATCAGATCCTGTTGTTGCGTCTGAGGTTGCTTTATTTGTTACATCTAAAGAATCTACTGTTGCTGTTTTTGTTACTGTTAAATCACGACTAACAGTTAAATCATTCCCTATTGTAACATCATTAGGTAAACCTATTGTTAATGTTCCGCTAGATTGACTTGTTGTAATCTCATTAGCTGTTCCGCTAAATTGAGCTGTATCTGTTGAATCTATATTTGTTTTGGTAGTGCCATCCGATAATTGCCAGTAGTCATAATTATCTGTAGTGGGTATATTAACTTTACCACCGTCAGCTGTTACATATTCAGTTGAATTACCTTGCCATTCAAGATCTATAGTACCATTGACTGTTATAGGATTATCTCCCGCTACAGCTAATGCGTCCGAGTTGTCTATACTTAGCTCTACACTAGTTACTGTACCAACATTACTTGTTTTGTTATTAAACGTGTTCCAATCAGTACTGGTTAAAAACCCATCTGTAGATGTTGTTGCTTGATCAATACCGATTAATACATCTTTTGTTCCGCTTAATGTTATTGGATTAGTGCCTGTAGCTTTGGTTATAGTTTCAACTCCACCGCCTACAGCTTCCCAAGTTGCATTAGTAGTGCTAGCTACTGTACATACTTTTAGAACGTTTGAAGAATCGTTATAGTAAAGTTGCCCTAATACACCACTTCCGGGATCAGCTCCGAGGTTTTGTATTGCAGCTCCTAATAGTTCGTTTTCATTAAGATTGATGCTGCTTAAAAAATTTATTGCCATTGTTTATTAGTTTAAATATGCTTTCCCTGAAAATGCAGCGGAAAAAGTTAGTGTTATTTGTGTCTGTGATTTATATAAGACAGAACCCTGCACAACCGTATTGGCAGAATCCACAACCGTCACTGACGGAAATTTCTTTAATTGATGATTTATTGTCCATGTTGAGTTTGGTGTTACCTGTTCGAATATTATTGTTTTATCCTGCGCGTTTAACGGGTCTAATGTTATACCATATTGATGCGCATCTTGTATGGTCCCGCTGCTCTCCAAAGGTATTAACTGTAATTGATATATTATATTGCTTACTCCAGTAACACCCGTGAGTTCAAATATTCCGAAAGAACCTAAATCGTTTCTATCGAATATAGTTATAATGTTGTCTTGTACTTTTACTTTTGGATCTGATGGATCATCAGTAAGTAAATAATTTAAATATGGTAATGAATTAGAATTATTCATCATTAATGTTTGTACATTAATAGATGTAATATTACTCCAATCTGTGTCATCGCCGCCACCTGTCGCAAAAAACATAGAAGACTTACGCATAGCCCCGTCAATTGCATCTGTTGTAAATTTCCAGCTATTGTTAGCTAAATACAAATTTATTGCTGCAGCTGATACATCTCCTAGCTTAAAATTTTTAGTTGGCCCACCTGGGTTGTCCATGTCGGTGCCAAGTAATAAATCATCATATTCTGGGTTTTGATCTATAGGGTAACTGGAGACTCTAGCCATTTTCTTGTACGGGTTTTAGATTTCTATTGCCTAGCATTATTTCGTTGTACTCTATAAATGCTTTAGGATCGTCTTGATATGAAGTTATTTGTGCAACAGTCTCTTCCCACGTATCACATTTAAGTTTTGCACAGCCTACACTTCCCCTCCACTTACCATCTACGGAAACTAACAACTTTATCTTGTATTTATTCAGTATGTCTATTTGCTCTTTTGTATAAGCCATATTATTTCTTTATTATTGATCCTACTTTTTCTGCTCCACGCGAACCAAAGTATGCAACATATACTGTTGTTGTTAATGTTTTAAGTAAGCTAATCCATTCTTGTTCTACTGTAAAATCTATATACCCATGACTATCTACCCATATAAAAGATATAGTCATAAATGTAAGAAAAATTAAACTCATAGGCCTTGTATTTTTACTAAGCCATGAATCCGATTTCATATCCGCTTTCCAGCGAGCACTTACTTCTTGTGCTTCAATCATATCATGCTCCAATAACTTTAGAGCCATCTCTTTATCTGGTGGAGGTAAGTTATCGTCTTTATCAATCAAACCTTTTACTACACCAAGTAATCCTTTGTCTGGCAAAACATCTGCTAGTGAATCTAATACTCCAGATTTTCCTAATAGGAATTGTCCGACTTTGGTTTCTTTAAATTTTTTTTTTGGCATATTTTATATTTTACACTAGGGTAGTTGTAAGATTTCCAGTGTTATCAACTGTTACTCGATAATTATTTCCATTAGGGGCCGTTAATACAATCCCAGCACTAGGCTGTTCTATTTTTACATCCCCGTCTTTCATTATTAAATTACAAGGGTCACCTGATCCAGTATCTACTATTAAATCTGAAGCCGAACTAGCTGTTACTGTAAGAAGACAATTATCTCCGCTGCCGCCTCCTGTAAGAGTTACAGCGTCACCAACAACATAACCTGAACCCCCTTCGTCTATACTAAAAGCTGTTACTCCTGAATTGCTGTCTATTTCTAAAACCTTTATTCGAAGACCAGACCCACTACCGCTTGTTGAAGTATTATAAATGTCATCTTCGTTATATCCAGTACCGCGACCATTACTGCCAGGTGGGGATATGAAAGAAAGAGCTATACCACCTGTGGTTTTTATTTCTAAGTCGTTAGCCGCTGTTTCTTTAATAGACCAGTTAGGATTTGTTGGGAAATTTTTGTTAAAATAAATATCTCCAGTATATAAAGAGTTAGAAGATACTGTGTTCCCTTCTATTACAGTAAGAACTGCACCACCAACATTAAGATTTACTACATCACCCGCATCGTAATCTTGACCTGGATTTGCAACAACGAAAGTGTCAATACCTGAGCCACTAGTTACTTCATCTACTGTTATAGTTAAACCAAATCCGTTACCATTTGATGTCGTAGTATAAGTATCGCCTTCATTATATCCGCTACCCGCAGAAACCACACCTAATAGTATATCATCTCCTCTTTGAATTTTAAGAAAACCACCACTATTATATAAACCGCCGTGTGGTATACCGCCTGTTATTGCCGTATCATCATTATTAAATTCAAATGATGGGACTGTTTGTAATGCCACCATTGGGTGGTAATTAATTACTTTTGATCCCTCTGTTATTAGTAAAGCGTTTTTAGTATTTACATCTTTATCTACATATGTATTTACTGCAAATTTAACTGGGCCTCTTTTGACAGACCCACTTATAGCTGCTGGATATGTAGCGGGGTTGTTATCATAACCCAGAGTCATTGTTTCTGTTACAGGTGTTAAATCAAAACCTACGCTAAACATATTCCTATGCGCAGCTCCACCGTTACTTGTTATGTTTATATTACTACCTAATGTGAAACAATTTGTTGGTGTGTTGCTCGTACCTATTGCTTTAATGTCATTATCTATACCGTAGACAAAATGTGATCCACCGCCGACATCACTTTGTATAGTGTTCGAATTACCTAGCACTATACTATTATTTAATCCTGTTAAATTGTTATTTATACCTTCAACTACTGCATTGTTAGAACTTACAACAGTGTTGACCGAACCACCTATAATTGAATTGTTAGAGCCCTGAACGGTATTGTTTGTTCCAGTTAAAATTGTGCAATCTGAATTTAATTGAATTTGGTTACCGTTACCCACTGTTAACGAGTGATCCGATCCGGCTATAATGTCGTTACTACCGGCCCCAATAATAACCGATGTGTTATCTACTTGGGGTAAACTAGGATTATTAGACACTACAATACCATTTCTTATAGCAATTGGAAGTCCCGCAGGGGTTCCCATGTCTACTGCGAAATTTGTGTTAGCACTTCTACCTAATCCTATGTTAGTACCGTTATCATATATAGAGCTGCTACCAATTATACTGCCAGCTGCAGTAAATTTAGCAACCGCGTTTTGTGCACCTGTTCCTGTAACATTATTTGCTGGTATAGGTGTTACTATTGAGCTAACATCTTTCCATTCTACAGAATTTGGGCCACCGGGGCCGCCTTGTGATGTTAATACTTGATTTGTATCTCCAGCTTCTTCGTTAGTATCGTATAATGCGCCAAAAATAGTGACCTCATTGAAGTCAAAACCTGCAGTTGTTACAAATTTAGTTTGGGCATTGTTCCATGTTATCTCACTTTCACCTAAAACGTTAGTATTTGTCCATAATGCTAGTCTGTTGGCAATTCCACCACCGGCTAATACCGATGTATTATCAATTTTGTCCCAAAAACAGTTCCCCGTGCTATCTTGAGAGATGATTGCCCAGTCACCAGGCTGCCAATCGGTTATAGGAACGTTCCCGGCGCCTACTAATGGAGTACCACCACCTACACTTACTAACCAATAATGACCTGTATTGCCAGTTTGGGGCACCACGATTGATAAATCAGGTTGATCGAGTGTTGCATTCCATCCCGCTTGATATTCTAAGCCAGAACCTTGGTAATCTTGCCAGCTTACATTTCCACTTGCGTCCGAAACCAGTACTTGGTCAAGATTTCCAATCGTACTTTGGGAATCATAGACTGAACCTATAAGATTTATATCACCATTAAAGGTTACTGCACCTGTTGCTGCGTAGTCGCCATCAGTTTGGAAGTTTGTCGATGTGGAAAGTAGAGTTGGGTTGCTAAAGCTGTCCTGATATAGAACAGAATCTTGAAGTCGGCCTTCATCGTTGTATATCGGTAGGTAATTTTCCGTTCCATTCCCGAGTATAAACGCTAAAATATCCGCTATTTGAAAGTTTTTAGTGGATAAGTCTATGTTATCAGTACCTAATAATTTGTCTGTGAGTTGAATAGACGTATCATTAGCATATGTGGATATTCTTGCCATGTTTAGTTTGTTTTGTAGTTGTTGTTGGATTCACTTTTGGTGCCTTTGCCGTCATTACCTCTGTTTTGTGCTACAGATTCATAACGTTGGTCTTTATGATCGTAATCCTTGTTTTCTGATTGCTTAGGATTTTGTCTTTTTAATCTTTCAGCATGTGCTTTTTTAGCTTTCCTCGCAGGTGTCATTGCAAATGCCTTGTCTCTTGCGGCTTTGTCTCTACGTGCTGTGGGTGAAAGCTTCTGTGTCATACTGTGTATGATCACGTATAAAAATAAAAGTTTAAAAAAGCGACGATAGGGTGCTACTATTATATTAATATACCTAATGTCATATAAATATAATTATACTAATAATTATATTATTTAATGCGCGTAAGCGTAAAAAAAAATTATAAGATATATGGAAGTAAAGGGTCGCACTTAATATACCGTATCATCATCGCGATTGGGAAAGCCGTTTTATTTACCCAGCCCCCGTTGCCGTGATTCGTTTTGGCCGTATATATGCGCAGGACCAGAGCTCAGGACCAGAGCTAGTAGGACCACAGCCAGGTGATTCCTGTCATAGGTTTTAGCTTTTTTCTACAGCCATAGCACGACCTCATCACGATAATAATATAAATTAATAAGTACAATATGAAGTTTAATCACAAGAAAATCCTTAGAGTTGCCGAAGGAGTAATAGTATACGGCACAGTAACCTTCATCATAACCTGCTGCGTTATGATACTGGTCAATGTAATAGTTAACGGTGCACCACACATTCCATGTGATATATGTTACTAAACTAATACGAAACAATAACGATAATAATATAAATAATAATTAATAAGTAAATATGAATAAATCTAAATTAACAGAGACTATCTCTAAACTAAGTAAAGAAGAACTAAACGAAATCTTCCCTCCAATCGAAAGAAAGAATTTCGTAGTCAGAAAGTCATGGTACGGTAGAAACCAAGTAATAACTTTTGTAAACAATAAAAAACAAAAGATAACTTACAACCACGATGAGGTTCTAAAAGTAATGTTACCTAAGCTCAACATCATGCCATGTTGGATTAAGAGAGGTTACTGGTCACAATCGACTGACATGCCTTCTAATGTAAGAGATATCGTAATCGACAGGGTTGAAGTACAGTAGACCCTGATTACACCGGCGCGTTTCGCTTGTAGCATCACCGGGATAAATAACGTTGAATGAGCAATCCCTTGCGGGACCAGTGGCCTGGCTACTTCGGTAGATCGGAAGAGTATACTCCGTCCTACAATAATGTGACATTAGCTACTTATTATAATAACTATAACTACCTATTGTCATATTTTCACTATTGCATAAGTATACATAGTGCATTATACCACATAAACTATTTTAACTAATAAACAAACAATATACTTTTTACAATACTAATACGACCGACTTACGATAATATAAATGTAAAATAAATATTATGAAATTAGTAAATATAAATAAAAACGGAACTCAAAAGTTTCAACTAGAAGACGGTAGAGTTATATACTCTTATACTTCCGGCTATGTAAGAATTGACGGTGGTTTAGATAGACTATACCAAATCAATAAGAAAATAAAAGTTAAAGGAAATGTAGATTACTTAAACTACTATGAAAGAGTACTTATACCTAATCCTCAAGAAAGATTTCAATTCATTAAAGATTGGGTAAAAAGAAATACATTTTACGGAAGTTACGGAAATGTACTAGATTATTCTACAGTAAGAATATTAAGAAATAAAACAAATCAACTTAAATACTTAAGAAATAAATATGGAAATTACTAAAAAAGAATTTTACTGGAATGACGATACTATAGAGTACTTCAAAGAATTATACTCTAAAGACGAAAACAATTACCGAGAACTATGGAACTTCGTTAAAAACGAATGTGACTTAGAAGATGGAGAAACATATGAAATGCTAGCAAACGATTTAATAAATAAAATACAAAACTAGTACGAATTAATAACGATAATAATATAAATAATAATAATCATGGGACATCAAAATACCTATTTACTGAAAATAAGCTTCCGAGTATACGGAAAGCACTTCAACTTACTAACTTCTGAAGAAAAAAATAATGTGTGGGATATATACTATGATTTCTACTAAAATTTAAACTATGCAATTTATACTAACATGCCCTAACGGTAAACAAATCGATATGTCTAGCGATATACTTAAGCAAATGAAAGGCGAAGTAACTAGAGAAGACGTCGAAAAAAGAATAACTTTTTATAAGCAAACAAATGAAAGTAAGTAATATGAAAGAGTTGCTACAATATGTAGCGGACAAGAAGAAAAAACGTGCTCACCAACACTACGAAATGGCTAAAATACACGGTCCTTGTAGTGGTATGGGTAACAGACGGTACAAAATACCGCAACGATCGAACTACCGTAAAGGCAAATCATTTGCTTACAATGGTCGGTGGAATGATTACAATGTTAATACGAATTAAAAACGATAATAAAATAAAACTATGGCAAGTATTTGTACCTGCGGAAACGCAATACACCCAGTGCGAATTAAGTTGAATTACAAAACCTGTGTGTCGTGTTCTACGACCGAAGCTTATGGTTGTGCACCTATCACAAATCATAAAACAGGTAATAACATTCAAATTATGTCCCAAGCTCAAGCGGAAGTCATCCGTAAATCGAGTAGGCGTCGCGGTTACGGTACTTGTCTACGATAATAGGGCGTGAAATTGGTTAGAACTGTTCACTTTGCATTCTGAGCTTAGGCAAGATGTTTACTTAGTACAGTTAACGCAGGTTCGACTCCTGCCACGTCCACTAAAACTAAATAAATATGAATTATAAAAACGGCGATATTATAACGTATAGAGATACACCATATGAGTACCACGAGTGGACTACATTTGACGGGAAACCAGCAAAAGGTTTTCATTGTGATGATGAAACTTTATTGCAACACGTAAATGTAGTTAGCTTCGGTACTATAACCGAAATCGAAATGCACAATAAAATCGATGACTACCTTGACAACATTGAGCACCATAAAGAGATGCAAAGACTTCATGATGCAGGTTGTAAAGCTTACTATGATTCCAAAACCCGCTGGGATAACTTTACCGGCGACTAAAACAATAAATTATGCCAAATATGAGTTACTGTAGGTATGAAAATACCTCACTAGATATGCAAGATGTTGTAGATACACTATATGATAGTGATTGCGGCGAAGCTTTAAGCCAATTCGAAGCTAGAGGACTTGAGAAAGTACTGGAACTAGCACACGAAATAACGGCGATGGAAGATAAGATAGAGAATATCTTACAAAATCAACACGATTATTAAACGATAATAATAATATGAATACAATAAAATTTAAAAACGAAAACAAAATCCTACTCAACGGTGTTGAATACAAACCGTATGTTGTAGGTAACTTACCACCAACATTTGGTCAAAAACATTTCATCGACCATGATGAAAACAATGACATTGTGTTGAGACCGGGAATTAGCAAGTGGTTTAACTTTAAAGGATTTACTTATGTTCAAGCTTAAACCAGCAGGTGAAAAATCTATTGGCACTAGTTTTCACGGTATAACTATTAAAGCCAGTGCTAATGAATTAATGATATTAGCAGAGAATAACGGATGTGAATACGCTGACAATTCAGGTGATGTGAATGAAAAATCACAATATGATTTTGACTTTGAAACGCCGGAAGGTGTAGTGTTCACAGTATATGACTGGAAAGAGTACAGAGAATTTGATGTACACGAAATACTAAGATGGCATATTGGCGGTAAAACTGAAAATGCCTCAAGAATAAGTTTAAAAGAATTAAGAAAACAAATAGAATACGTAAGAGACTATCAATTATGAGTGATACAATAAAAGCATGGCACGAAATGCAGGAAGAAAAACGAGTTTCACTGCAAGCCGATGAAGCATTAGCGAAAGCACTGAAAAGCAAAGAGCAAAAAACAGAACCAGCAATGTACATTTTTGTACTAGATTTCCTTGATGGAAAAGTATATAAGTATGACATTAGCGCACTATGTAACGATAAAAACTGGTCAAGTCCAAACTATTGGAACCCTGATAACGAAAGCTGCGAAGCATTTCTAATCGGTGCTGGCCACAGCATAGGCAATATAGAATGGATGGTAACAAATAAATCAAATATAGAAAACGGAAACTAATGAGTAAAATGAAAGAACTTGACGAAAAAGCACAAGGAATTGCTGACGTCACTCTAGAGCTAATGGACGACAGTACACACTGGCAACTGTCTGATTATGAGCAAGATGGAGACGAATACATGGAATTACATAAATACGTGATAGCTAAGGCGATCGAGAAAATGTATTTACAAACACAACACGATTTATAAACGATAATATAATAAAATGATAAATATATACGACAGACTAAAGAAAGAGTATAAAGACAAACTCGATGACTCATGCGTGAAGTACAGTACCGCATCCAGACTTAAATATGTCTTACTATCTAAAACTCTATGGTATGAACTAACAATCGACCAATTAAGAGATGTATTAACCTACACTGACGAGAGTAGCCTCAACATGAGCGCATACGATTTTCTTTACGGTGATAAATTCCTAACTAAAGATGAGTAAGATAATAACCGACGAACTAATCGACAAAAGATTAGACTGGAACGAAGATGCAGAGTACACAGAGAAATGTGATATTGTGCTCGAACATTACGAAGTTGAATTAACTTCTGAGTGGAAAGGTAATGCTGATTACTTTATATATTCTGAAACTACAGCTGATGGTTATGAAGTATGGGTAACCACTCATGACGATATGAAAATAAATGTAGGTGAAAACGTACATTACTACGAAAACGATCTAGGTACCAATCTTAAAGAAGCAATTCAAGACTACGGTGTTGAACTTATTCAATGCGAAGGCTGGGATAATGACGAGTACTGGATCACAGATGTAATAGATGAACTATACGAAGAAGTATACGACGAGAAAAAAGATGAATTAATAGATAAACTACAAGATGAAGGATACGAATTCCCTACAGAAGAAGCCTAAATGGTTTTTAGGTAGCTGGTACACCGAGGGTGATACAGTTACAAATCCGTTTAGCGGAGAGTCTTACAAACTAACCGGACCAGAACTAAGTATATACGATTTTATACAAGGTATGAACTGGGTATTTGCTAAAACTCCAAGAAACGTGAGTGAACAACAGTTAAAAGATTTTCATAAAGCACTTAACTGGTTTAGAAAGAATAATAGTGAAGCCTATATGGTTTTACTAGATTGAGAGGTTTAAGGTTGGAAGCCGTATCGAGTAGTAATGCGAGTGAGAATGCAAGTTTCCCTGCGCTTCGGCCATAGGTGAAGCTAAAAACACTCAATAGTTATTACCCGGCAGAAAGACAGGATAAACAGAGAAAAGAGTATAAGTCAGGGCATACTAGTAAATGACGTGCATCTCTAACATTCCAGTCCTGTCCGCCTCTCAAAATATTGCGCTGTGGAGCAGTTGGTCAGCTCGCTAGGCTCATAACCTAGAGGTCG
>JAAHTH010000537.1_pt2 | contig 21147 bp, 11 predicted proteins | sample 6116091 | NCBI WGS metagenome assembly JAAHTH01 (sample SAMN13939990, study PRJNA603662) | sponge metagenome | isolation source: marine sponge | host: Mycale hentscheli | place: New Zealand | collected 2006 | reverse complement strand
TTAATCTCCAGATTCTGTGGTACATCACAGTTTCCAATATCTAGTGATCTTGCTAATTTTTCTTTTAAAGATATTAAGCCATCTATGAATTCAATTGATTTTGAAATAAAAATATCTCTACCAACATACTCAAAGGCTAAATCTGCATAGGGGGAATCAAAAAGATCAACAATTTTCTTAAGATTGCTAAAATCCTGCCTCTGTTCAACAACTTCTGCTCTAGTTGCTTGCGTTATTTGATTAGGGTTCATACTTTGCGCAAACGCATGCGTTATTTGATTAGGGTTCATACTCGGAGAAGGAGCATTTCTACTAGTCTGACTTACTACTTGGACTGTATTTGAGACATTGGCAACGTCTAAATTTTGAAGTCGTGTGATGATAGTATTTTTCATACTTTGAATATCACCCAGAGGTATGTCTTCATTAACTAAAGCAGTCTTAACAGTCCTTAAGAAATCGTCGATGCTAAATCCTGCTGCAATACTAATAAACTTTTCAACATTTTTGGCAACCGTCTGTTGTAATATCAATTGTTTTTCTAGTAAACGAGTTAATCCCGTTGCTTCAATTTGATAATTGTCACCAAAGCGTAAGGTGTAGTTTGAATTAGTTGTAAACTGATTATCATCCTCTGCTAAAGGAATAAATTCTGTTGTTGCAACAATTTCAGGTCTTAAAGAATTAATACCTACATTTGAAAGTATTCTTTGTTGATAAGCACTAGCACTATCAATGTTTTGTCCAATTGGAGCATCACCCGTATATGTGTTTGATGCTTCTCCAGGCTGATATCCAATACTTTGACCGGTCAAGTCTGAAAGACTCACTTCATCTGCGCCTCGTGGCAAAGCACTGTTTTCAAGCGAATTACCTGCAGCTTGAGGCTGCTGGGGTTGCACGCTCATTTGAGGTTGTGAAGGTAAAGGCATTAGTCTCTCCCGCTTAAAATAGCACTGCCAACTAGAACTGTTTCTCCGACATCTCCGTCTTCAAAAACCGGTATAGCGTAATAATTTATTGCGCCTTGATAATCTAACTGGCTTATATCAAAGAAGTTGAATTCTTCTTCATCTTTAACATGATGTGCTGAACCTACTATCGATCTTACTCCATTTTTTTCACTTATTAAAACAAAGTAGTCAATAAAGTTTATATCTCCTGTAACTCTAAAATTCAAGAGTGGCGCTTTAGTTAAAATAGAATTTCTTTTTGAAATCTTACCTTCTAATCTTTTTTTAGTCATAATCTCTTTTAAAGAAACATTTTGGTCTGTAATTCTTATGTTATAATCAGGAGTTTCAGCTTCTAAATAAAAGTAATCACCCGTTTTCCCGTCAGCATAAAAGTCTCCACCATATTTGATATAAGAAGAACGCTCAGTTTCAATAGTCCCTCTTAATATTGCTGATCTTGTTGAATATTTCCCGCCAATTGATGACTCTTCTTCTAATTTAAGAATAAGAGCTTTAATTTTAGCTTTGAGGCCTGCATTTGACATCCTTAGAGGTAAAGCTTGAAGTCTAGATCTAAGCAAAGATGCCAACTGACTTGAATTCATTACATGTGGGTGTATTTCATATAAATACGAACCACCCTTCCTAAGACCGGTGCTAACAAAACTTATAAACTTATTACCTTCGTCATCTGTTTGCATGCTTGCGCTTTCTAAAGCAACATTTTCACCGTATACTCTATCATATCTAAATATTTTAAACTTTTTTGATGAACCGAAGGAAGATCTAATCTCACTTAAGTCCTCAGAAAATATATCAAACAAGTCTCCAGGTAAGTCTTCAAAAAGACGTTCCGCATCAGTTTTTATTTCATTTACATTTAAAGTAACGCTATGATTGAATGTTTCGCCCAGTAAAGTTTCAATTGAATCTTCTATAACGTCTAATGAAATAACATTTTGTCTTTCTACAAATTCAACAATACAAGTGTTGATAGACGAGAATTTTTTAGAATTTGAATAATCAACAAAGACTTTGTACTCGTAAGTGTTGTCATTTTTCAAGTCATAATCAGTAAATACAACTTGCTGATCTTTAGAGAATGGGCCAAAGACAGAGTCTACTTTTAAACGATCATTAGATTCTAATTGCCTAAATTTTCTCTCTTTTTTAGTTAAATTTCTTTTTAATACAATAATTCTTTTCGCATTTAGAGGAACTCTGTCAACTTGTAATTCAATAAACGGACTAGTGTCGTTATTAAAAATTTGAGCTGTTATGGGAATAAAGACATTTGATTCTAAAACAGGGGAGTCAAGCTGAGCATAAAATGTATTGTTCAGTGGTACACTAGAAACACCTAGTCTGGAGCTTAAAGCTTCAGCTACAACTCTAAAAAATACAGAACCTCCCGAAGCAATTATAGGAAAATCTGATTGATTAGTGATCCCTGAATTATCAGCAGGATTGTATGTTTCATTAGTGTTTATACCGTAGACAGTTCTAGTTTCATTTGGCTTTAAAGGTATTACAGCAAATGATTGAAAATCAGTCGTTAATCTACTTTGACATTCTCTTGTTACTTTTGCATATACGCTGGCACGAACTGAAACAACGCCATTATTTGTAATTGATAGACACGGAATGCTTCTATTAATACCTGCTCTATGTGCTGAAACTTTTAAATCTGGATAGAATAAATTTAAACCTGACGATTCAACTGCATTGACAAAAACAAAATTTATTGAAAAAGTTTCCAAAAATAAATTATTATTATTTAAGACAGAAATAACTAAATGAACTTTTCCTGAAGACGCGTCAATGTCTGATTGTTTGATTGTAAAATCAAAGTTAACATCTTGATAGCGTAATGATTCAGATATTTCATATGTTCTAAAATCAATTGTAGAAGGCGTTGTAGTATTGATTTGTGTAACTTCAGTAGGCGTACCTAAATCAGAAAAAACTCCTCGCAAAGTCGAATAAAGTTTTTTAATTTTATCTCGTTGCCTTGGCTTTGAGTAAGACTTTTTTATTAAACCGTGCTTAACTTTTTTGTAAGAAAGTTCATCTTCAAAAGATTGAAAGGCACTTGCTGGATCCTTGCCATAATAATATAAAGTTTCAGATGTTTGTTGAAAACTTAAATTTTCATTGGCACCTGCATACGGATCGTTTAAGTTTAGTGTTATATTTGTTTGATTTTGATTTGAAGGCGTTGCTTGTTCTGTTACTACTCGTGTTCTTGTTCCAAAGAATTCGACATCGCTAAGTGTGTTTATTTTCCCAACAAGTTGATTGTTTATTAGGTTGGTAAAATCTACATCGAATATATTAATTGTCTGTTGTTTTAAATTTAGAATAGCATCAGTTATAGTTGTTTGATTCTGGCTCAAAGCCCATGAATTTAATGCATTAATATTTTCGTAATTAGGAAAAACTTGACTCGCATATGTTAGATTGTCAAAATTATTCTTGAGTGTTCTAATCTGCATCTTTTTAGCATTGCTAGTTATTGCATTTCGTAGATCCAAATTGACTGGAATTCTCATATAATGAACTACATCATTATCTATAGTTTCTGATTTTACAATCTGAACATTTTCTTCATTAAAAGTTGTAGATGTTATTATTTTTGGAGTTTCTGATTCAATAACGACTAATGACATATCTATTACTCCATTATGATATCAAATAAATTAACAAATGTTGGAAAACCTGAATCGTCAACATAGACTTTTCCGACAAAAAACACTTGTTTTGTTGGGTATCTTGGGTCTGAATCATCATTAAATACTCCAAAGTCAATAACATCTAACTTTGATATTTTATTATTTGAGGTTTCAAACATTTGCATTAAAAGGTTTGACTCTCTTGAGTTGCTTTTAAAATTGATTGTAAATCTCTCTTTGTAAGGTTTTAAGTTACCTTCAGTAAAATTATTATTTAATATTTCTTGTACTCTAATCTGAGTAAAGGGATCATCAGTATATTCAGTTGAGGAATCAATATTTTGTTTATTTCCAATCTCGTCTAAGAAATCTTCATAAGTAATCGGTGGTTTTTGATTCAACTCTGAATATTCACCCAAATCTTCTCCTTCACCATTGTCTGGTGGGAGGTATTTAAAATTAGGTAAATGAGATAGTCTTTTGTCAATAAAGATTGGTTCTATTGAATTTAGATTGATTTTTTCTCTTGAAGGACCAAGAAGAAAAGGTACTGTATTAGTTATTTTAAAAGTAATATTTTGTGTACTTAAACTAAAATCTTGACTATTTGGATTCTCTTTAGTTGATAAAAAATAGTTACTATTATAATTTTGAAATATCGAATCTATAACTTCTGTATTCAAAGAAGCAAATGTCGACCCAGAAGTAACCACACTAATTCGATTAGCATCTTGTAATGAAGCCGTTGTAAATATTTGATTACCAAATATTGTAAGCTTCGGTGTCCCGTTGAAATTTATTAATTTTCCAGAATCATCTGACTCAATTGTAATTACATCTTGAGGTGAATTAATAGGCGGTTCAAAATATATCCTATTAGTCGCTGCGTAAGACCCACTCTCAGCATTATATTCATAGAAAGCTTTTGAATCTGAAAATGAGACAAACTCACCTCTGAACTTTCCTGACGCTAGCTGTCGCTTACCTTCTTGTGTAAGCACAACATCCATTATTCTTGATTTACTATCTAATATACCCATAACAACTTAATTATATAAAGAAAATTTACAAGATTAATTATCACTAGCAAAAAATTATCCACAGTGGAATGTGCAAGTTGCTAAAAAGTGCTTATATGATATTCCTTCATATGTTAATGTATCTAAAACGTTCGCCCAGTCAATATCTTCAGTTATTTTAGCAACAGTTTTAGATCTCATTATATCATCTTCTTGCAAACAACCATATCCTTTGACAGGTGTAAAACCTAATGCAGTACCAATACCATCAGAAGTCAAATTAAAGTTTCCTGAAGTAGCTTCGGAATTAATTTTACCTCCCTTAGCATCAACAGGGTCAGAATTTTTAAAAGATACTTGCCCTTGAAAATTTGAATCATTTTCAAATCCAAACTCAACTTGATGCGGGAAAATAACTTTTATAACTCTTCCTGCAGAGTCTCTAATAACCTGAAATGGTTCTGTTTGAACTAACTTTCTATTAAATTTTGGCATTTTTTATACAAATAACGAAGGATAACTTCTATTTCTAGGTGTTTCATCATCATAAAAAGGTAATGAAGAAGTGCACTCTGTGCTTAAATTTGAACTTTGAAATAATGGATTTAAGTCGACTTGAGTGCTCGGTGGTGATTTCTTAAAGCTTCTTACACTTAAACTAGTATTCCTACTACCTGTAACAAAAACAACTTTGACCGCAGCTGCCTGTACACCTTTTTTTATATTTCTTCGCGAAGCACTGGAATTAAAAAACTTAGTATTTCCGGGACTGTGTAATAAATCAGAAAACTGACCGTATCTAGAGCCTCTAAAAACATAGCGCTGATTAACTGGAACAACACTAATCATTCCGTAAGGAACATTTCTAGGTGTGGGAATGTTAAAATCAGTTTCTTGAAAAGAAGCAGTTAACGTTGGGTAATCTTGTGGCGACCCCGCACCTGAAATTGAAGAGCCATCACCTGTGCCTCCTTGTCGATTGTAAAATAAAGTTGTATCGTTGAAATTGATATTACCAACAATTAATTCACGGAGTTTTTGGCCCGTAATTCCAATTAATTTTGGAAAAGAACCAGAAGCAATTGCTGCGGAATCTTTTTGGTCTGATCCTCTGGGCTGTGCGCCAGACGAGTCTTCATCATATTCGATTTTTGAAAGTTGGCCAACAACGATAGAAAAATCTTCCGTTTGAGAAATAAATCTTGTGTTATCCACTGAATAAGGATTGCTTAAAGAGTTCTTAAAAAAATTATTAAATCCTACAGTACCCTTATAGAGGAGATCTGCATCAAAACCTTGAGGGCGTTCAACCTCGACTGATGCTCTTCGTCTCCAATTTCTAGAGAAAGATGAATCGTCATCAAAGATAAATCTATTCCTAGATGTAAGAAAAGATCTTTCGGATGTCGAAGCAGAATATGAAGCTGTATAATCAGTTGTTCCAGTAAAAGGATTGGGGAGTGTACCAACGTATTCTATTGGGAATCTAATATCATTTTGATTATAGTCAGGTAAAGAGTATCGTGTTGCATTAGGGTCGCTTTGAATTAAACTTAAAAGTGAAGGCAAGTAACTATCAAAGTAAGTTAAATCCCTATTGAAAAGAGTGACATTCCTTTGAAAAGCGTATGAATCACCAACTTCTAGTGATTGAGAAACAGAAGATGTAACTGCTAAACCTAATCTGGTTATCGGATTAAGATTTTTATTCTTACCTGGGAAGAAATCATCCTGATAAGTTCCAACATATTCTGTCGGAGTTTCAACTTCAAACTGATCTAAAACAGGATTTAAATGATGTATTGACTCATGAACAGCTTTTGAAGTCAACGGTTGATTTAAAGTGTCATGAAATTCCTTATTGTCTTTGACTAAAGAACCGTAAAGAGTGATCTTGAATGTCTGTTCAGGAAAATATACTCTTGGGTAACCAAGTGTAGGACCAATCATACCAGCTGCTTGCGAAGGCTGCCATCCAAAAATTAATTTATCACCCGGAAATAAAAAATATGGGTTTGTGAATTTTCTATTTTTTACGTCTATTGCCTTAACTGATTCACTATTAAATAGTGTTGATGAATTTTCAAATGAAGGAGAACTATAAACACTTTTAATATTCCTTCCAGAAGAATATTCTTCTGAGCCCAAAGCATTACCAGAAAATTTTGGAGCTGTAAAATAATCAACTGCGCTCATTCCGGATCCTAATGTAAAAGGCACAACGGGTTGTGATTTTTTTGATTCGGGATCAAGTCTAGATGATACTGCTGATTCAAAGTTTAATATGAAGCTTCCACTAGCTTCGATTTCATCATTTGATAGACCCATAATCATAGTACCAGATACATTCAGTTCTCTACGACGTTCAGAATTAGCTTGTAAGTCAAATTTACTTGATACAAATATTTGACCGTATCCTAACATTTCTCTTGTTGTATTAACTGTAACAGGATTTCCATTTTGACTTAATTGAATCGTTGAAGGAATGCTTGATGTTAAGTAATTAGGGAGTAATTTGATAGGATTAACGAAATCTTTAGGCACAGTACTTCTATAAGAATAAAAATCATTTGTTTCAAAAATACCGGCTGATGATTTTTGATTCAAAACAAAGAAAGTATGAACAGCTCCCGGGTCATCTATTGGATCAAATGTACTAGTAGGAGATTTGTGATTAAATTTTGCTTTAAACTCAACGCTTATTTTCTCTACTAAAAAAGGACTAGTGAGTTTGTTTGTCATTTCATAAGTTTGAGAACCGGTTGCGTGAAACTTAGGGTGAATTGGGAATCCGTAAATTGAACTAGGCTGACCGTCTATTTTATCGTAAGATCCTGTACCGCCAATATTAATTTGACTAGCTCCAGTAAAACCTATCATTAAATCATTTAATTGATTTGATAAAGCACTTCCAGCCGCGTCATAATCATAATTAATTAGTGGTATTCCGCGTCCTATAGATTCAAATTTTTTCTCATCAAAATTATAATATGCCATTGTTTTATGTGACCCAGTCGTTGTTGAAGGACGTAACGTTAAGTCAGAATTAACCGGTAATTCAAAAGTAATTTGAGTTTTGCTTTTTAATGGGCTTGAAAATCCGGGATATACACTAGAGGGTGTACCTTCTTGATAAAATAAAGAATCACCTAGATTTATTCTGGAGTCCGTGAATGGACCTAGATCCTCTCCGGGTGTGAACCTGATGTTATTATCAGCCACACCTTTAAAGATGGCTCCGTTTCCGTCTAGTTGCGTCTCAAGTATATTTGGTGTCGCATACGCTTGTTGCTGTAATCTTATGGCATTTGCAGGTAAATTTGTTGTTCTATTTACAGATAGTGTTTTTCCGGCAGTAAAACTAGCTGGGATTGTCAAACCATAATGTTTTCTAATTAAAACATCAATACCTCTTTCACTTTTTTCTATTTGAGAGCTTTGTAAAAAAGAAGTAACTGATCGTGATATTCCTGCGTTACCAGCTACTCCTGGGATTTGTTGTTTTAATTCAACAATTACACTGTCATTTGAAAGTGTTACTGCACCACCTAGACCTAATAATCCTGCACTTGAAGCTGAGCCATTTGTTCTGATTGATATTCTTGTTGCTTTAACTTTTGCGGCAATTTTCAAGGAAGAAGCATTAATTGCTTTTGCAAATCTCTGTGCAATAGTTACACGATCTGAAGGGTCAGTGAATGAAATGGAATTATCTACTGATGCGCTGTTACTTAATAAAGCACTTATAAAAGTAAAAGTAACTGCATTACTATTAGCATCATTCAATGTTATTGTATCACCGTCAGAAGGAAACAAAGTGTTTGAATTGTCCTCAAGAACGTAACCTAAATTAATATGTGCTGTTGCAAAAGAAGATTCAAAAGGAACTGTATAAGTGTCATCAAATCTTACTGCGTAATTACCTTTTCTTGTAGCATCCCCAGTTCTAGCAATTGTAGGATACGATCCTGTTGCTGAATCAAATTGTTTGATCAGTACTCTAGGGGGTAATGATACGAATCCAGATTTTGCTTTCCAGCCTTCAATTGTAGCGTAGTATAGAGCGCTAACTTCTGATGATGTTAATGTCTTATCCCAAACAGTAAATTCTGAAAAGAATCCATCAGCTTCGAAGTTACCTGTTCTATTTGCACCAACAACCAAAGTATCAGAAACAGCATTGATAGAATTATAATTTGATTCTTGAACAGCATTCAAAGTGTTTGTAATTAAGTTTCCATTAACATAGAACTGTATGTCTTGATCAGCATCATTTCCAAATTGAACTGTGATTGCAATGTGATTCCAGACATCATTTTGAAGTTGAATACCGACAGTTTTGTATTTACTTTGATTCTCAGCTTCATCTTCTAAGTTTAAGAACATTATCTGCGTCGTGTGATTATAAAAACAGTAAAACTCATCTGTATTTAAAGCATCCGGATCACCCTTGTAAAAGAAATACTCTGTATCTCCCGATGCTGTGGCTGAATTTCTTCTATAAAAAAAAGAAATTGAAAATGGAAGATCTTGAGATCCATTTGTAAATGTAGTTAAATTATTTACACCCGTAAATTCAACTAAACCGTTAACATTATCAGAATTATCAAACAATGCAGCTGGATATGTTTTTCTCCCGATCTGAGCTCTTTCATTGATAACAGGTGTTCCCTCATAAGATATTGAAGAAATTGTTGATGAATCATAATTCGAAAGATTAGTCGGTGATGTATTTAAACGTAACCATAGTCTTAAATTGTTGGCATTGACAAGTGTATTATCTCTGCCAATAATTAATTGATTATTAAGATCGTATTCTTCTGTTAGATCAGTTCTTACTACCTTAGGCATTACTTTTTCAATCCTCCGAATGCAATGGAATCTGTTCCCAATGCATTACTTTCTCCAAATATTAATCCGTTTGTTGCAGATTTAAAACGAGTTCCGATATCTGAGATGTCTCTAAATGATGCTGTTAAAAAATTTTTATTACTTAGAAAGGTATAACTAGTTCCATTTTCAATAACCCAGTCAACGCTATCATCAAAATAAACGTAGCCATACATATCTTGTGAAACTAATCCAGGTAACGGGATGACAGGTTTACCATCATCTTTTTTAAAAAGATTATCTTGTGAATCTTCAAATTTATCAGTAGCAAGTATACTAGAATTTAAAACTTCATATTTGTTTGAAATAATAACAGAACCTTTTAAATTGTTCAAACTAGACGCTGATCCCATAATTGATCCTTTCGCACCTCTGATATCAATCCCATCTGATATCAGCGTGTTTGAAAAAGTTCTAGAAATATCTAAAACTTCAATTCTTCCGTTTCTAGCAGCAGGATCTAAATAAGCGAGATTGTCTTGAATGATAGGATATGCAGCAGAATCAGCATACGCATTATTAACTAGTGCAACTGGGTCAATGATACCGGGGATATCTTCAAAACTTGATTTCGCGACATCTGAGTCATTAGGATCAGGTGCACTAAAAAGCTTAGGTGTGCCGTAAGCTTCAGGTTGTGAATCAAAGTTAATTAAAGAAGTACCAGCATTGTTAAGCGGTTCTCTGGAAAATCTCATCAGAGGATTCATCATTGAATCGAACTGATTAAGTGTTTTAACCTCAGCACCTTGTCTAGCGCCATCAGATATTTGCTTGGCATTTGAAGCACCTGGGATTGTTATACTCCCTATCTTCCCAGTACCAAATTCTGTTGAGTCGCCACTAGGTTCTGTTACTTCGACTGTTTGTACAAATTGACCTAATCTTAGCGTTGCGTCTGTTTTAACAACTGTGGGTAAAGATGCTGTCCCAGGTGTTGTTATTGATTGTGAATAGTTCGAATAACCTAAACTATCCCCTGGGCTTCGACTGTCATCAAAATAATTGGGGTTAGGAAGGGTTTGAATTCCTGCTGATCTTGCCATTTAATATCTCCTCAAGCGACCTACAAATTGTGATAGCAACAAATTACCTGGGTTGCTATTTCTCTCAATTGATCTTAAATAAATCTGATCAAAAAGATATCTTAATCTGTGACGTTCTAAAACATGTGATTCAATAACAAAATTAATCCCTAAAAACTTTGCTTTTGATGGAATCATTGAATAAACTAATTCTGAATATGCAGCGTTAAACCACTTAAACAAATTAGAGTAAGTCATTAAATCAATCTTGCCTGTTAAATTATTAAAATAAGTTTCTCTTAAGTTTTCTATTTCTTGATAACTTTCTCCAAAAATCAAATTAGGTTGCCCCAAATTGTCATCAAAGTAGTCTAAGTCACTAAATAAAGTCATAATGTCTTCATTGAGCGCTTTTACTGTACTTAAGTCAATTGTAAATCTAGTATCATCATTAGAAATTTCATCAGAAGGTATTTCATATACCGGACCAATTCTGGCAAAAGGATTCCCGTTAAACCTGCTTTGTTCTTGTAAACTTCTAATTCTTACTTTCTGATCACCAGACGAAACATCAAATTTTGGATCCCACTCACTGCTTATTGTAAATTCAGGCTTAAAAATAATAGCTGCTTCTTCAAAGCCTGTCCCTGCTAAGTGTAAATTATTTTGAGAGAAATCAAACAATCTAAAATTACCTGACCCATCAGAAGCTGTTGTTGCTTGACGCCCTATAGTGTCTAGTCGCATTCTTTGAAAAGCGCCTGTTAAATGTGTACTAAAATTATAATTTACGTTAGGGTTATTAACACCTCTTGACTTATAATTTCTAACATGTTCTTTCCACTCTTGATTTGTAAAGTCTTTAGACCAAAATCTAATAAAATTAATTTGACCCGCAAAATCAGTTGTTTTTTGTAACACACCCTGTGAAGAAGCATTGAGAAAATAGTCGCCAGAAGTGTTTAAGCTTTGTGATCCAAATAGTAACATTGAACCAGATGCATTAAATTGACTAGAAACTTTTTGTAGTGCATTACTGTCCTGATTACCGTTAGAAGGCTCTAAAAAGAAAGAGGCTGTTGTGTAATAATCAACCAACCTACCTGCTTCTTGTTTACCAACCTTCAAAGAGTAAGAAGAAGAAACAGAATTTGTCAACCTATTTCTACCGAAAGAAACACTCCACTGTTCTCCATCAAATAAAGATGCACTGTAGATTTTTAAATGTAAAGTTTCTTCAGAAGTAGATGCTGTACCCGGCCGTCCTAACAGTTGAACTGAAGGACTAGTTCCGGAAATCAAAAGTAAATTAAAAATAATCCCATGATTAGCTGTACTAGTATCTGAACCTGTTACAGCAATTCTTGCAAGACTTTGTGTTGTTGGATATGACCCAGTTATTAAACTTTTAAAACGATACAGTGCTTCGAAAGAAAAAGAACCAGAAGTAAATAGCCCATCAGAAGGATCATTAGATACCCCATGTGGTAAATTAGGTTCAGACTTATTAACAAAAGTACCTGCTATTTCAGGAACACCTGTTTCTATTCTGCTGCCACTCAAAAAAGGGCTAATTAAAAAGGGTCTTCCGGAAGAAATCCCTTGTGCATTTAAAGTTCCAGAGTCTGCTGCTAGACTTCCACTAAAAGTTAGTAATCGATTAACTTCTTTTCTTTCTTTTCTGCTTCCCGATAATGATTTGACTGTATTTCCACCGTATTCTCTTACTTCAAAGATATTGTCAATATCAACACCTGCTGCTCTCAACGCTGCTTTGACAGAATGTATTGTACCCCTTGTTTGGCGAAATTCAGATGCATTAACTAATATTCTTCGCCAGATTGTATTTTGTATCTCTTTGAGTGCTCTTTGTGCTCTTCTTTGCTCACCTAAGATTAAATCGCCGTTAACAAATTGTATTTCATCGCTAGAATCAAAAAGTCTAGGTAGGGGAATATTATAATGTTGTCCTAAGTATCTTAAGAATGAATCTGCAACATGATCATTCTCTTCGTAATCAATGCTGTATATTTTAGAAAAATGATCTACAAATATTTTTAATTGATCAAAGTGACGAGCCCAAATCAAAAGAAATGTAATTAAATTTTGTGCTGACCCTATTACTGCAGACCCAGGAATTCCATTTTGTGTTATAGGATTAGAAAGTGTACCATTCTGATCGTTCCACCCGCCTTCACTTTGCCCTTCAAGGAAGTAATGAACAGGTACTAGTTTTGTTATTAGATTCGGATTAATAGAATCATACTCGCTAGCTGACGTTAATAATTCTATATTTAAATTGCTAATTGTATCTACATCTGAAAACAAAACAGGCGAACGATACAAATTCTCTCTCGTTAATGGTACAGATAGAGAACCCGGATTTCTTAAATCAGAGCTAAAATTTTGTATAATACTATGTAGGGAATTACCAGAATAGTCCAATACAACGCTATTCGCGCCATAAGAACCGGTTGGTTCGTTAAACTTAAAGTATAATTTTAAGTCATCAGATTTATTTACTGATATAAATTGGTCTCTAGCGACACTGTCAACTGTTTTATAATTATGATAGTATCGAAAGTCATCGATAGCACCGGACAATGTTTGCTGTGGTGTAAAAATTAAATTATTGATTCTAGCATTTGAACCTGAACCGATTATTACATTTTGATTATTAAAATTTAGTTCACCCATCTCATAAGAATTACTAGAAGTAGCAACCAGCAATGAGTTATTGAAGATTTTTAAACAGTTTTCTGTCACACTTCTTACAAATTGAGCACTAATATAGTTAAATTGACCTTTTGTAACCGTTGTCTCAACATACAAATTTGAAGAACCAGACGTAACTCCGAATATTAAGTTACAATCACTAGTACTAGAAGATTCAGAAAGTGCAAGAGTTATATTATTAGCAAGACTACTTCTTTTTTGAATAATCGTTTGATTGTCGTTTCCTATTTCTGGGATAAATAATTGCATTTCAAAAGTAAAAGAACTTCCTTTGGGATCAAGTACAGACTTGCCAGAAGCATTTCTAGAAAAATTAGGAAACTTTAAACCCTCAGAGTCGCTAACAGCTATATAAGTTCCGTTACTACCTAACTCACTTGTCTGTGTTCCTGAAAAATATAAATAACCAACATTTTTTGGAATGCTTTCATAAACATATTTGTCAAATCCTGACATTTTATCTTCAAAATCTTCGATCTCTTTGTCAGAACCATCAAACGGGTATTCATTGAAAATTTGATTAAACGCAATATTGACTTTTGATTCTGCAGAATCAAAGAAAGTATGATTCTGAAATAAAGAGTAATCAAGAGGAATTTGTTGTGTACTTTTTAAAGCTGACTTTGAACTATATCTAAACGAAGCTGTGTTTTCGCTGTTTCCGGTAAAGCCCCTAACAACCTTATTCTTGGTCGTTGCAGCATACATATCAGATTTTTTACCCCTTACAAATGAAGGCGCAAATAATCTACCTGCTTTAAAATCGTGTATTTTTTTGTTAGCCACTTTTTATCTCGCTATTCAATGAAAAACTTTGAAGAAAGCTTATCAATAACCTGATCGAAACCGTCGTCTTTTACTAAGAAGTCAAACACATAGCTCCTACCTCTTGATAAAGACCCCATATCAAAGTTAAAAAACATACCTTGCGAATCTGTGCTCAGTTTCGTACTAGCAACTAAAGATGTGTCAAAAGGAATAATAATATCGCCTGAATCGAAATCTCTAACTCGATAAAACATCATATTATATATCTGACTTGGCTTTTCTATGGGTAGTTTAGTATAAGCTATGGGACGATCTCTATTCTCAGCAAAAACTCTGATTTTAACTGAGTCACCTTCATTATAATGCGGTTGAAGATTTGTGAGTGTAAGTAATATTCTGTTTGGAGTATTGAAATACGCAGTTTTTTCGTTTCCTTTGACGGTCAAACTCCCAGTATAGAATCCAACAGTACCATCATTAGAACCCCATATTTCATCAAAAGTTATTGAACCAGAAGTTAGAATATGAGACCTAAGTGTTGAAGACTCAAATTCTGAAATTGCAAAAGAAGCTGTATATATCCCAGTTTCGAATATTCGCTCTAAACCCTGTGCGCTTTTCTGAGAAACACTTACTGATTTTGAAAAAATACTACCTGTTTTAACTGTTAGCGTCAAGCAATCCATCCCAGATAATTCAGTTGCAGCAGCACCAGAAAGTATATTTGCAAATTGACCCCTGTGTAGATTGTTCAAGAATAAAGATCCGGAGACATTAAAAATAAAATTTCTATGTGCATCTTGAACTGTATCATCATATTTTACAATTAGCTTTGGTCTAACCCTAGTATTTGAAGAATTTTTTGAAGCAAATCTTTTAACAAAATAAGTTTTGTTGTCTTGTTCATATGAGCCACTAAAAGCTACACAAAACCCGTAATCAGGAATTTGACTAGTTAAAACGCCAGAGATCACATTTGTGATATCAACTTCAAAGTCTTCTTTACCTGTTGCAAAAGTTTGTTCTCTTGTCAAATTAACATAGCTCGTTCCGGACGGTCCAGATAAGTTACCACTTACATAAACATCAATATTTGATGATCCGAGTGAACCAGATGCTAACGCACCGGAAATATCCCAAGCAACAACTGAACCATTGGAGACTGATGCTGTGATAAAGTTTGATGAATCTAAATCTTTGAAGGTGACAACATCTCTACCAATACCTTCATCAAAGTTTTTAGCTAAAGGAAACGATATTAATTTAAAGTTTGATGGAGTTGTTTGCCCACCGTATATGTCATGTAGTTTTAAAAAGCATTGAAAACTAGAATGATTAATATCTAAATCAGATGCAATTAATGCATTCAAGGGTGATAAATCAAATTTAATCAGTGCTCTAGATATTTCCTTGGGTGTAGTCTCAGAAGATAATGCATTTTCGTCAGACAGTTTAAACAAATCAATTGTTCCTGCTGCCCCAACATTAGCATCAGTGGCTCTAAATCGATTGTTTATAATTTTGTTTGTTATATAAGTGTCTTTACTAGCTGACAGTATTCTATACATTAGATTGCTCTCCCAACAATATCAGTCTGGGGATATTTTACTTCAAAAATGCCACCGGTTGAAGGAAAAACCATTCCTCGATCAGTATTTTCTCTAGGATTGAAAATAAATGATGAATAAACAAGTGATCCAGTTGAATTACCTGTATTTTTCGGAATGATTTCTAAACTTAACATTGATAATACCCCTTCAACGTTAACAATTAAATTCAATAAATCAGTTTTATTTATTGGTTGATCAATTTGAAAATTCTTAATATTCATATACCTTGATATTTCAGAATTAATTTGTCTAAGCACTTGATTGTAATTGTAATTTTTCTCAATAGAAACAGTGTAGTTAACACCTACATTTATAACCGGTGCGTCTAGTATATCAATTGCGTCTGATATCAATCTAAACTGATTAATATAAGCAGCCAAGTTTTCTTTTAAAGTATCAGGTGATTCAATTAAGTTACCATTTCTATCTCTACTTATAACGTATAATAAGCTAGCTAGCGGGTTCCTAGGATTGTCTCTGACAGCTGCTCTGAACACCCTTCCAAACCGATTAGGTAAGGAATAAACTCTAGCTATTAAGTCATCTTTTGAAACTACTCTTGCTTGTGCATTTCTTTGATTAATGGCCACAACGCGTAATTCATCTAAAGTCGGCTCATCTTCACCGCCTAATGCAGGATTAGGATTTGAAACAGTTAACGAACCCCTTATAGCAACATTTTCTGAAGCTGATACAGTAGAAGTGTAATTTAAACTTAGATTGATCACAGAGTTAATTGTCCCTTGCGCCACATTATGGTCCAGCCCGCCTCCGCGCCTGTATCTGATTGTTATTGTCGTGCTTCTGGGAGATACGCCTAAAGTTCTACTATCTAAGAAAGAATTAGGATCAATTGAAACACGATTAAAAGTCTTTCTGTCTCCGTATAAAGGTAATGCATAGTCTGATGGATCCGGAATTACGTCATCGTCAAAAACTTCAGCTCGACCGGAACCGAATTGTATTGTTGTTCTTCCTGTTTCTCTATTAAAGTTTGAAGTAAATCTATACGGTGCAGGTAGCAGTTGTATTCTATCCTGTACTTCAAGTACATCACTTGAGTTGTTTTGGCTTCTAATGAAAACAGTATCTTGAGTTAAACTTTCCACTTCATAGTAAGTATTGTCATCAGCATCACGAATGTTTAGAACCTCACTTACATCTGTTTGTCGTAATGATATTGTTCTAAACGGAATAAACTGATCATTTAAACTGTGTGTCTCTATAATAGTCTCAGCAGATGTTACCTCACCTTGCCTAGTTAAAACAAAGGACGCCGGATTACCGTTAGCGTCTAAAGAACCGATAACAGATGTTGCAATAAGATTACCATCGCTATCCCTTTCTCCAAAATTAACATCACTTAAAAGCGTAAATGTAATTCCACCTCTTGAACCAAATGTAGTTTCCGAAAGAACTTTCGGAAGTACACTTCTTTTTGGAATATATTCAAAATTATAATATTCAGCTGGGATCTGTACAGTTATATTAACAACCGCAAATGAAGGTGCTACACCTGTAATTTTAACGCCTGCGTTTCTAATGAGCTTTTGAATATTTTTATTTTCAACTGCTGTCTCAATATTAAGTTCATTAAACTGATGATCCAAATAGTATGCTAAAGAATCTCCAACATAAGCTGCCATGTCAACTAATAATCCGCCTAAACCATTGTCAGTAAAGTCAGTTATTTTATCTGAATAATACGTGTTTGCATATCTTACTAGCTCTGATCTAAACGAATCAAAGTCTTTATTTAGATAAGAAACGTCTTTTTCAAGTTTAATTTGTTTTTTTACATTTTTTGCCATTTTTTATCCGCCTACATACAGAACAACTTGTAATAGCTTGCCTATAATTTTAATTTTAGGTATGTTGTATTTTAGTGTAATTTCAACCATCGCCATCCCTGGCGGGATAGCTACATTTTTCGATTGATCTTTATCTATACCTCTAACTTCCAACTCTTCTAATTCAACAAAAGGCATGCTGTTCTCAACTGCTGTCTGTATTCTTAGCGCTGCTGCTTGTTCAAAATCTTCTGAAGCTGAATAGTCGAAATTTAAAGATCTCAAATCTGCTCCATAAGTAAAGCGACCTAGTCTTTCACCGTTATTCGTTAAAATCAAATTTCTTAAATTATCGTGAATTTGAGTGCTGGGTTCATAGTGCATTTCAAATAAACCATCATTGTCAGCACTAGCTAAAGACAACGGAGTCTTAACGCCAATTGGTAACAACGAAGTTTTTTTATTGAAACGTCGATCTTGTGAGGTAAAACCTACATTTTTAAATGATATTGCCATATTATTAATCTACAAAGAATTCAATCTATGATTAATTATTTGCATTATAACTTTTCTTATAAGATTTTAATTATCTACCTGTGTTTTCATCACTTTCAGATGCGCCTTCTTGACGAAAAACCGGAGTAAGACCTCTGTTTTGGTCTCTCACACTCTGTTCTAGAACTTGTTCTGTTTCTTCAGCATGTTTGACGGGCAAGTGTTCATTTATCATCTTATGTTTAAATACTTTATGAGATATATCTCTTGCGAAGTCAAGAAGGTTAACTGATTTTCCAGCTGTTTTGAACTCTTCAATATTGAATGAATTAAGACCCATTTTTTTGTTTATAACAGGCTGTGCATCTAGAGGTGAAGTTCCCACTGCATTACCAATACCCCCAACTGTTACAATTTGTTCTATATCGACGGCAGCTATAGCATCATCAGTAGTCTCAGAATCGTTTGTCGATGGTACTAATGAGTAATAGTTATTAATTAAAATTTGACCGTCTGCGCCAGGCGTTAAAATTATATTTCCATCTTTGTCAAGAATAATTGAAGCATTTCCGGCTGATTTAAAATAAATGTTGCCTTCTTTATCAAAAGATATCATTGCATTATGATTTTTTATTTTAACATCATCTTCTGTAAAAATTCTAGCGCGTTCTGCATATGCAACAAATGCAGACTTTTCATTACCGGTTTTTGTTTTTTGAGTAACTCCATACTCTGAAAAATTAGCTATCTGATTTAGTTCATTAGGCGACTTTTCACCATAATCGTCTGTCAATCCTGACCATAAATAGTCAGGGTCAGAATTCATTGAAAGAAATAATCTTGCTGAGACGTGTTTTTGTGAGAGTAATGAGTGTTGACCTTCGCTTTTATTTTCTTCTCCCAATCTGTAATTAACGCCTTTATCTACCTCGTAATGTTCCAAAGACTTGGCTAGATTAGATCTAGAATTTTTAACAACATTAAAATTATTGGTAGGAACTGATACACTTTTTTCATCATCTCCTAGGCTTTGAAATAAAAGTTCTTCATAAGGATCTAATCCATTGTCAACAGATAAAGAATCGTTCATTAAGTCAGTAAATCTACCTACAACTAAATCAATCATCCCAGATTGTGTTGACGGCTTAACAGGTGCCGTAATTTTATCTGACGGTACATTTTCATCGTATAAAAAACCTAACTTTTCATTAATTCTATCTTTAACGTTGTTTGTTAAATCTGTACCTAAGTGTATTAGCGTGTTGTTAGACCCTTGTAAAGTTAAGTCACCACAATTCTTTGTATGTCTAGGGACTGGTTCTCCAGAAAATTCATTTTGATATGCAACAGAATTAGAAGCCAAATCATCAAATGTGCCCTCACCTGGCAGAGAAGTACTAAATTTTATTGTCCCACCAGAGTCTGTATCCAAGTCAGGGAAAGAATATAACTGATACTTTGAATTTTCTTCACCAATAGGATTCTCAGGGGATAGCTTGTTCCTGCCGTTATCTGTTATTTTGTCAAATTGTGCTTGAAGTGACGATAAAAAACGTTCTCTATAAGCGTGTGTATAATTTGCATCTTCAACCTGTCGATAAGAAACCTTCCTAGAAACCCAGTAACCAATCTTTGTTGTTCCTACTTGTTCATATATAACCCAGACTTGCTCGCCAGGTTTAATGGGTAAGTTAAGATGAGAAGAAAAAAAGGGCAAGAAAAAAGTTGGATTTGTGGTTGACGTACTTGAGCTATTTTCTAATGGGTATCCTAATATTGTATTTCTTGGGATAAAGTCTAAAAGTTCTCTGTTTGTCACGTCAAAACCGGTTCCACCTTCTTTGATTGCTCTTAAGAAAGTTGTAACTTCTTCTTTTCCGTCAATGATAGCGCTAAAAGGTTTTGTAAAGTAATCAACAGGATTTGATATTACTTCTTTAACAATGGCAGTTTGTATCTGAACTATGCTTTCTTCTGATGGGTTTGTTTGACCAGAAGTTATAGAATTAGAATACGAATTGTCAGCATTTCGACCGACACTATTGTCGCTATTATTGCTAAATATACCCACAGAATCACCCTTCTATTTGATTAAAAATATCGTCTGATGAAACTTGTTGCTTTTCTTCTTCTTTTGCAATTAACTCAGCTAATTTTAGAATTTGATCGTTTGATTTTGCCATTCTCTCTAAATATTTGGACATAAGTGGGCCAAATATTGTGTGATTTGCTGAATTATTTTTAGATTGTAACATTAAGTCGTCAAAAAGAATATGTGCATTCCCTCGATCTTCCAAGGCATGTTCATATATTTCTTTCCACAACATTTTCTTTTTATCTTCAGTCGAAGACAAATTGTCAAGAATATCACTAAAAGATTGTAATTTCTTTTCTTTCGCAGATAGTTTATCAATTTGATCGCTTAAAGTTTTTTTACCCATTTGTTCCTCAAAATAAGAAAAAGTTTAAATTATCATCACCACTAACTATCTCACGGTAATGTTTTCGAATGTTAGACATTGCAACAGACAACTGTTTGGGAGAAAGTTTAGATAGTTCTCGCATATAAACAAATACAGCACGTTTATTTAAAAAATCTAGCTCATCAATCTTATTAAAAAGCGTGATAATAGCATCTATACAAGATATTTCATTTTGGTTTGTGATTTTTTCTTTAATCTTATAAAGTAAAGGAATTAACATTTTTCTGTTTTGTTCCATAATCATCATTTTTTCTTGTGATGGAATAATTTTATAAGTTTCTATCTGATTCTTGTCAACAACCTTGAGATTGTGAAAGTTAGTTAGACTAACATGCCTTATTTTGCGCTTATATCTCTTTTTACTTTGAATAATCAACCAGTTTTTTGCTACAACATTAAAGTAAGAAAATGCTTTGGATCCCTTGTCGGGATTAAATTTTCCTAAAGTTTCATAAAGAAAAGAAACACAATCATTTTTTAATTCAAAAGCACTTACGTCTGGTCCTGCGAAACCATGAATAAAGATTAAATTTTCAACTAATTTTTCAAAAGAAGGTTTTATTTGACTTACATAAATGACATTCTTCTCTTTTCTTGTTTCTTTTGATTGAAAAACAACAATTGCTTCGTGTGTGTCATTGCCAAAGTACAATCTTTTTTTACGCTTTTTTCTTTTCTTTTTTACTGGTGCTGACTTAGTAGG
>JAAHTH010000236.1_pt3 | contig 21160 bp, 18 predicted proteins | sample 6116091 | NCBI WGS metagenome assembly JAAHTH01 (sample SAMN13939990, study PRJNA603662) | sponge metagenome | isolation source: marine sponge | host: Mycale hentscheli | place: New Zealand | collected 2006 | reverse complement strand
GGTGATGGTGGGAAGGTAGTGAGCAGCTCTGCCGAAGCCATCGATTCCATAGCAAAGCTAAGTGGTAGTGGCGCCACCTTTGTGCAACGCTGCACCGAAGGTGGACTGGACCCGGAATCCGACTTGGGTCAGCGTTTCATCTATCTGGTCACAACACTGACGGGTTTTCCAAGACACTTGTCGCAGCATGTTGGTGGCATGGTGATGACAGCAGGTAGCCTTTGCGAATTGTGCCCTATCGAGAATGCGGCGATGGAAGATCGCACGATCATTCAGTGGAATAAAGATGACCTGGATGAACTTGGAATTCTCAAAGTCGATGTACTAGCACTTGGAATGTTATCAGCTTTACATCGATGCTTCGATCTTATCGCCAAGCATCATGATCGCAGGCTTACTCTTGGCACATTACCCCAAGATGACCAAGCAACTTACGACATGATTTGCAAAGCAGACACCATCGGTGTTTTCCAAATCGAAAGCCGAGCCCAAATGAGCATGTTGCCACGGCTTCAACCACGCTGCTATTACGATCTTGTGGTCGAAGTAGCGATTGTGCGTCCCGGTCCTATTCAGGGCAACATGGTGCATCCTTATTTAAAAGCCCGTGAAAACCCGCAAGCTGTGATTTATCCAAATGATGCCATACGCGGGGTACTGGAAAAGACACTCGGAGTGCCTATCTTTCAAGAACAAGCCATGCGATTGGCAGTTGTGGCAGCTGGCTTCACACCGGGTGAGGCAGATCAGCTGCGCAGAGCGATGGCAGCATGGCGGCGTCCGGGACTGATCGACAAGTTTCGAACCAAGCTTCTGGAAGGGATGCAGAAAAAAAACTTCACAGCTGCCTTTGCTGAACATGTATTCAATCAAATACGCGGTTTCGGAGAATATGGATTCCCGGAATCACATGCCGCCAGCTTCGCCCTGCTGGTCTATGCATCCTGCTACCTGAAATGTCATTACCCAGATGCTTTCTGTGTTGCTCTGCTGAATAGTCAGCCGATGGGTTTTTATGCGCCTGCCCAGTTGATTGCCGATGCTCAAAAACACGGCGTGGAAGTCCGCGGCGTGGATATCAATCTCAGTGACTGGGAATCGACATTGGAACCGGATCTTCAAAATGAAGATGGGAAGAAAAATGAACAGGGATCATCAGTTAAACAAGCCATCCGCCTTGGCCTGACGACCATTCGTGGGCTTCATTCCAACATTGCCTTGAAACTTATCCAAGAGCGATACACAGGCGGGCCATACAGCAGCATGGAAGACCTTGTCAAACGTACTGGCTTGGGAAAAATGCCTTTAGCGACACTTGCTGATGCTGATGCATTTGAATCTCTGCATGTTGATCGCCGTGCTGCGGTGTGGCATTCACTCGGTCAAGACCACAACCCCAACCAACAACCGTTGTTTGCCGATCTGAACGAAACAGAACAAACACCAGACACACTGGCCCCCATGACGCCGATGGAGGAAGTTCACGCGGACTACGACATGACTGGATTGAGCCTTAAAGCGCATCCAGTCTCATTTATTCGCGACGAACTAATCGTTCGGCGGTGTGTTACTTCCAAAGACCTCAAAGATCTTAGAGACGGACGGCATGTTCGAGTTGCCGGGCTGATCTTACTCAGGCAAAAACCCTCAACGGCAAAAGGCATTGTCTTTGCAACGATGGAAGATGAAACAGGGTCAATCAACCTGGTCATCTTCAAGGCCGTCTGGGAGCGTTTTTTTCGTATCGCTCGAACCAGTAATGCTTGGCTGGTTGAAGGAAAACTAGAAAATCGTCAAGGCGTTATTCACGTCGTTGTCGGACGCATCACTGACCTCAGTGAGGAAGTGACAGGGCTAGCGATTTCTTCAAAAGACTTTCATTAACAACCATTCTACAAAACACTTTCAGCTACCAGTCTTCGCCTCAACTGCTGAACTATACTCATCTGCCATTGACCCTTACCCGTACTGTCGACCCGGTAGTCCATAAACATCTGTATCTTCATTTCGCTGTCACCAGTTGGATCTGACCATATGACCTCAGCATGCTCCTTACCATATTGGAAATAGATACGAATGGGTCGATCCAATTCCCACTTTGCCTTGGGACCACGCCGCTTCAATTCCCGATTCACGACATCTGTTTTGAACTGCACCAACGACTCGGAAATGCGTTGATCTGACAAATAATGGTCTGCCAAATTCATGTCTGTTGAAAGGCGGTTGTACCACTCCTTCTTCAACTCCATTGCGTGTTCATCATGCCCCAAAGCGATCAATTCGATATACTGCCCGGCAAACTCTTCTGCCTGACGGCTGAGCGTCGCCTTTTTCAGCATGGGAATCGTGTACCCGCATGTCCCAAAACCCACGCTTAAAATGATACCCCACATGGCAACCAGAGTCCCAGCGGGCCTCGGACCGTCATACTTTCGCAGAGCAATCAAGCCAAACAAGATTGAACCCAACGCAACCAACAACATCGGCTCGAACAAGATACTGAAGAAGCTGAGTACACCCAATAAAAAACAGATGTAACCGGTGACACGGAGCGGCGGTGGCTCTTCAAACTCGAATCCATTCCCCGAGCCCATTCCGAGCATGGTTATTTCATCACGTTCTTCAGTCATGTCGCAATCGTCTGGCAGGAGAAAGATAAGGTGCGGGCCAACCTGGCCTGCAGTCGTAGGGGTGATCTTCGTCAGTAATCTTGTCGTTAGGTCAGTTCTGCAAAAAACACAATCGGGGCACGGGAGCCTCTCGAATCAATCGTGCTTCCGACAGGGCAGCATTATCGCCAAGGCTGGCTCGGACCTGCGTGAGGTATAAGCTTTGAAGCCGGAGAACGGCACTTTCTACTTAAAAACTTCGTCCTTGGGTGATTCTGGGCGGCGTTTGGGTGCCCAAAAACCAGAGAAATCTGCTTACCATGTGTCGCTGATACGCAGTCGAGACGAGACTTGTTTTGAAAAAAGGTCGATTTAGCAATCAAACTCAAAAATAGTTACGTCTCAATCGACCGCAGGCTACTAGGCTGCCCGCCGCGGTAAATCACTAACATTTCCAATATTTTTTGACATTCCAGCGCTGCCTGACAACCGTGGATGAATGAACTCAGCGGCTCGCTGTGAAGCTCCGGGCTGAGCATATTGATCACGAAGGCGATCCAAACTTTCCAACAAGCCTTGGAAATAGAAATGGTCATTCAGCATCGCATGAACAGACTGCGTCAGAAAGTCGATCGCCGGTTCCGTTTTACCAACGGAAACCATCTCAGGAAACACTTTCCGGTCACTCATCAAGTTAGGAAGCGTAATACTATCCAACCTGAGCACATGCTTACCAACGGTATGCAATACGCGACCGACTCGATAAACCACAGCCGCAGGTGTTCGTCTCGCCATCAACTCAAGACTGACACTACCGCTGACCATCATGGCACAACGTGCAGCTTCCACCACCTCACTGGTCCGGTCAACAAAGAACTCAATGGGCAACTCTTGGTCTTCTTCCGTCATCTGGTCACGGCACCAAAGACATTGCCGATCGCGATAAGCAGCGACAAGAAAACGCGTCCTGGGGTTCACGCGGTGAAGCCTACGAATCGCCTCCAACATCAATGGCCAATTTGAATGTACCTCGTGCTCACGGGACCCTGGTAAAACAGCGACAAGATGCTCGCCCCGAAGACGGGTATCACGAAACCGACCTAGCAACTGATGATCTAACGGTTGGCACGCGACAGCATCAAAGAAAGGATGCCCCACAAAAGTGGTGGGGATCCCACGGCGTTCAAAATAATCTTTTTCGACAGGAAGCACCGCCAACACATGATCCACAGATCGTTTCATTTTGTGAATCCGCCAACCGCCCCATGCCCACAGTTGCGGTGGACAATAGTAGTAAACAGGAATGCCGTACTTTTTAGCACGCTTTGCGATATGCCAATTAAAACCGGGGAAATCAACCAACACGACCGCATCAACATTTCCCTGACGAAAAATTTCCTCCGCCTCATCAGCGAAACGAAAAAACTGCCTCAACTTCGGGATCACTTCAATCAATCCAACAACTGCATGTTGCGTCAAATCGCGATCAAGATGACAACCAGCATCTCGCATCGCCTGACCACCAAACCCTCGCAATTGAATCGTCGAATCCAAGGCCAATATCTGTGAAACCATCCGGGCGGCGTGCTGGTCGCCGCTGGGTTCGCCGACGGAGAAAAATATATTTGCTGACATTCGGATACCCGAGCTTCGGACTCTCCCGCTGACCTCATTTTTCATTTCAAACCCCATGCAGCTTCAGCCGGCATGATTTTTTGATAGAGGGAGCCGGGAAATTGGCTTCACAGATCTTATCAGTAAAGAAAGCAAGGTCTGATCGTCAACGCTAATTCGATGCTAGCATCGCAAATGAACATCTGACCGGGCGTCACGTACGCAACAGCCGCATAGGCTTGAGCAACTTTTGCGATCTGAGCCCCAAACGGGAAAGGACGACTCAGAAGTCGAACCGCTCAGAGCGGTTTACAAAGATGACTCCAAGTCCACTCATGAATTGCAAGCAAAGCACACCATTCAAACCACGCACTGCATACTTCCTTGTTTGATGCTTTTGATCACCCACCTGCTGTCACCTCGGCATAAAAAAACGACCCGTCGAGTAAATCCTCGACGGGTCGTTTGTAGTTCACGTCTGAAAGGTGATCAGAGTGTTCACGTTACGCAATTCAGCGAACGAAAACAGCACTGGCCTGAACGACGCGACGCTTGCTGGTCGCCTGTGCACTTGGGTCAACAACCGGTGCTGGCATTGGAGCAGCTTCCATAGCGGCTTCGCAGCCACAAGCTGGCTCGCAACCACACGCTGGCTCGCTGTCGCAGCCATCGTCACAGCAATCTTTCTTCTTAAGTTTTCCGAACAGCTTCTCAAGCAGTCCACAAGACTTCATAGGAGCACAGCCACTGTCGCAACCGGAGTCGCAGGCGTCGCTTTCGCAACCACATGCAGGCTCTTCTGCACCACAAGCAGGCTCTTCGCAACCGCATGCAGGCTCTTCGCAACCACATGCTGGCTCGCATCCATCGCAGTCGCTCTTCTTAGCGAAAAGCTTCGCCAAGAGTCCGCATCCACGATCTTTGCTGCACGCACTGTCACAACCTGAATCGCAGCTGTCACTTTCGCAACCGCAAGCTGGCTCTTCTGCACCACAAGCAGCCTCTTCGCAACCACAAGCAGGCTCTTCGCACCCACATGCTGGCTCCTCGCACCCACATGCTGGCTCTTCACTGCCGCAAGCTGGTTCACAAGCTGCGTCGCAGCTTCCTGTATCACAACACTTGGCGGAGCTTCCACAGCCCTTCACGCCGAGCATACGATCTAAAAGGTCAAACCCGAAGCTCTGGCTGCACATAGTACAACCGAGAACGAGTGCCATTGTCATAATTGTCCGCTTCATTGGAGCCACATCTCCCTTAATCTCAACTTGGCGGTTAAGTCGGTATGCCGTCACCGTCGGCGAATGAGCTCTACTTTTGCTGCGTGAGAGAGCTTCCAGTGGAGGTGCATTCGATGGACGAAGTCGCCGTCGAGCACACCTCGAGTTTGCTCCGACAAACACAAACGGGTCGGGTGCGGACACCCGGCCCGCCGACTTCGTTCAGTTCGTCGTTCTCGCTGCCGGCAACGGTTAGGTTGCCGTAGAACCACTCAAGTTTGGTGACGCCATGTGATCCTGACATCCCATGTCAGGTTCCCTGGGTCTATCGCAATGAGCTGGTTTTTGGCATTGAGCCGTACCCATCTCATTTGCGATCTGTATCCGTATCGACGCTGACTGGCCGTTCAATCAATCTTCCGCGGGATTTTCACCCTGTTGGAAAAGTTTGCCGGTTACGGGGTTTTTGCCGTTTTTTTGGAGGAATGCTGTTCCTCCGCTTCTGCGCGTGGCGTATTTCGTCCAACCGGTATAAAATCAAGCGGAGTGGAGTGGCTGGCGAGTGCCAGCCACATCCGACCAAGATGGTCGGCACCGACCCCAAGAAGACCACCCCATGCGGGCGAGCAAGCGAAATTGTGGGAAACGAAGCGAAACCGCCAGGGATTTCGATTGGTTTCCTATCGCATCGATCCCCGAGATTGTGGTCGCTTGTGATATCCCCCCCGGTAACGCGTGACTTTGCCAGCCAAGCCAACAGTTCTCGATCTGACTGCGTTGCCAGGGATCCCTTGTCCCTGTGGCGTAGCCCGTCGAGCTTTTGCTGATCGAGAAGAATTCCCTGGAACGGTACATCTGACTGAGATCAGCACTGATGCACGCGAGCATTACCACAAGGAGCACACTGAAGTTTACGTCATCCTGACCTGCCAGCCGAATGCGGTCATGATTCTGGACGGAGAAGAGGTTCCAGTGGCACCCCACCACGCCATTCTGATCCCCCCCAGAGTCCGACATCGTGCCGTTGGCGAAATGACAGTTCTGATCCTGTGTACACCAAATTTTGATCCCGCTGACGAATATTTCGATGATTCGTCTGTACCTGCGTAATCAGTTGGTTCGTAAGAAGACTTGCTGAAATATCATCATCCAACTGCCTGAATAGCCCCCCGAGTTTTAGAGAATCCAAATGTATTTGAGTTTCGACTTCATCGGCCGCCGCGTATCACTTGCAATGCTTGCTGTTGCATGGGTTGTAACGTCCGCTGCCGCCGCTGATTGGCCTTACTGGCGTGGCCCCACATTTGACGGAACCGCTGAGGCAACTGGGCTACCAGATAACTGGGATCCCACTGGCGGCGAAGACAGCAATGTACTCTGGACACGTGACGACATTGGTGGGCCTTGCACGCCGATCGCAATGGACGGAAGAATCTATACAATTCAGCGGTCCATGCCCGCCACTGATCGCGAAGGCGAAAAAGTTGTTTGCCTCGATGCTGTCACAGGAAAGACTCTTTGGGAAAACGCGTACAACGTTTGGCTCTCTGACGTCCCAGCTGAACGCATTGGCTGGAGCAGTGTCGTGGGTGACCCTGAGACTGGTAAGGTCTATGCCTTGGGCGCCTGTGATATTTTCCAGTGCATGGATGGTACAACAGGTGAAACCCTTTGGAGCATTCCTCTGCATGAACAATTCGGGATGCTCAGCACCTACGGAGGCCGGACGAACTTTCCAATCGTTCACGAAAACCTGGTGATCATCAGTGGGATCATTATCAACTGGGGAGATGCCGCCAAGCCTAACCACAGGCTAATTGCACTGGATAAAAATACGGGCGAGGTGATCTGGTTCAGTGGAACACGAGACCTTCCATTTGACACCACCTACTCAGCACCAAGCTTGGTCACGATTGATGGTCAGCGGCAACTGGTCATGGGTGCTGGTGATGGCGCAATTTGGGGCTTTCAACCTCGCACGGGAAAACCGTTGTGGCATTACAACCTTTCCCGCCGCGGCATCTTTGCCACACCACTTGTGGTTGGCAATCAGGTTTTCGCAAGTCACAGCGAAGAAAATGTCGCGCCCAACAACAATGTGATGGGCGCCGTGGCTGGTCTTCGCGTCTCGGGCACCGGAGATGATACAAAAGTCGAAGAACTCTGGAAGCAAATGGAAGTCGTCGCAGGATACAGTGAACCGGTTCTGATCGGGGATCGACTTTATGTGGTGGACGACCGCTGCAAAATGTGGATTTTTGACGCTGAGACAGGGACACCGATCGTTGAACGTAAATCTTTCGTTGGCAGTCGTCAGCGTTCCGCTCTGCTTCATGCAGATGGAAAAATCTATGTCCTGACAGAAAATGGTCGTTGGGCAGTCATCGTTCCTGACGAAGAAGATGGCTTTAAAATCCTCAACAAGGGCCGCGTTCGCAACACAGGCTTTGCAGGATCACCCATCGTTGCTGATGGCCGCCTCTATTTTCCCAGCACCACTGGCCTCTATTGTGTTGCCGCTGATGGCGGCAGCCAAAAACCGGTTGTGATGGCAGAATCCATGGGAAAAGAAACACCCGTTTCGGAAAACCCAACGATCACACAAGTGCAGATCGTTCCTGCTGAATCAGTCGTCAAGCCAGGTGAGAAAATCCAACTGAAAGTAAACGTCTTCAATGTGCTCGGTCAGCAGCTCGAAACACCATCAGATGTGACTTTCGAAGTGATCGGGGCCGGTAAAATTGACGGGTCGACCTACGTTGCTCCTGAAGATGCGGCACACACAGGTACGACCATCATTGCCAAAGTCGGTGATGCCACTGGAAGAACGCGTACACGGATTGTCCCTGACCTGCCATGGAAGTTCACTTTTGATAATCTGAAAGACCCACCGCTTTCATGGGTGGGAGCGCGGTATCGTCATGTCATCCGCAATATTGATGGCTCACCTGCTTTGACCAAGATCTCGACCATCCCGAAAGGAGCTCGCAGTCGAGCATGGATGGGCTACAGTGACCTGTCTGAGTACACGATTGCCGCAGATGCACGCGGAGCCCGCATGAGCGATCAGCTCCCAGATATTGGACTCACCGCGCACGGTTATGTTTTAGATCTGATGGGCGAAAGCCAACAGCTACAGATCCGCACATGGTCTGCACAACTCAGAATGGCAAAAACCATTCCGTTCCCATGGAAAGAAGATACATGGTATCGAATGAAATTCCGTGTGGATCTTGAAAGTGAGCCGCCAGCAGCAGTGGCCGTTCTGCGAGGCAAAGTATGGCCCCGGGATGAAAATGAGCCCAAGGAATGGACCATCACTGCACGGGATGAAGCCCCCAACCTCGCGTCGAGTCCGGGCTTGTATGGCAATGCAAAAGTCGCTGAGCTGTACCTCGACAATGTCGAAGTCACCGCCAACACTGAAGAACCCTGAATCCGCTGAGCCATAAATTTTGACTCAGAGCACTGCACTGCCAGCCAAAGCTCTGAATAACTGAAGTTTAACTGACAAAAAAACCTCCACCAAATCCCTAGTGAGTCATGCGTAATAACGAACTTTCCGCTTGGACTTTATTGGTCGCATCTGCCGTTCTTGGCAGCGTAACCATGCTTTCCCTGAGCGGCTGCAAGCCACCAGAAACAACCGAAGTCGATGTTTCGACCGGAGAATATGTCGAGAGCAATACGACGGCTAGTGACAGCAACGTCACCACCACAATATCGCAGGCGGTCGAAACTCCAATACCCAGTGACAACGCTGCCAGTGACAACGCTGCCAGTGACAACGCTGCCAGTGACAACGCTGCTGCCGCTGTCAAAGATGCGACCACTGCTGACGCAGCCAAGCAGCTGATTGCCGACAATTCTGCGGAAGTCGTTTCCTCTGGCGGCGACTGGCCCCAATGGGGTGGCACGCGTCAGCGTAACAACACACCGGGAGTCAAGAATCTTCCACTCGAGTGGAATATCGGCAAATTTGATCGACGAACGGGTGATTGGGATGACACGAAAGCAAAAAACATCCGTTGGTTCTCAAATCTGGGAAGCCAAACCTATGGCAATCCTGTAATTGCTGAGGGCCAAGTCTATGTGGGAACCAACAACGGTGCTGGTCACCTCAAACGCTTCCCATCGAAAGTAGATTTGGGTTGCTTACTTGCCTTCGATGAAAAAACTGGCGATTTCAAATGGCAGCACAGCAGTGAAAAGCTGATCACAGGTCGCGTTCACGACTGGCCACTGCAGGGCATTTGCTGCTCTCCTCTGGTTGAGGGAAACCGACTTTGGTTTGTCACCAGTCGAGGTGAAGTACGTTGCCTTGATACCGAAGGCTTTTACGACAACGAAGATGATGGTCCAGTGAAAGACGAAATGGTCTCTTTAGCTGCCATCATGAACGCTGGTCCATCCGCCGAGGCATTCGAACTGGCGTTAGCGGGCCTTGCCGAAGGTAAACTGACGGATGCCGCCAAAGCAGCTTTAGCAGCTGCCGGAGCAGAAGTCGAAGGTGACGTCAAAATCGAAACAGTGACCGAGGGTAAGTCATGGACCGCTCAGGGTAAATTCGATGGCATCGACCGGGAACTCACGATCAAACAGATCGGACCCCGCATTAAGTTCTTCAAGAAGCTAGGTACCTCGGATAAACGAGATGCGGACGTGATTTGGGTTTACAACATGATGGGTCCCGAAATGGGCATCAGTCAGCACAATATGTGCTCATGCAGCGTGACCAGCTATGGCGATCTGCTGTTCGTCAATACGGGCAACGGACTCGACGAATCTCACCTGAATCTACCGGCTCCTGATGCTCCCAGTTTCATCTGCATGAACAAGAATACTGGTGAAGTCCTATGGACCGATGGTGCGCCCGCCAAGAACATTTTGCACGGTCAGTGGTCAAGCCCAACCGTGGGAACATTCGATGGTGTGCCACAGGCTTTATTTGCTGGTGGCGATGGGATTCTTTACAGCTTTCGAGCTGACGAAGGGAAAGATGGCAATCCAGAATTACTCTGGAAGTTCGACTGCAACCCTAAAACCAGCAAGTGGGTCCTTGGTGGTGAAGGCACTCGCAATAATTTGATCGCCACTCCCGTCGTTTACGATGGGCTTGTCTACATCGCAGTCGGCCAAGATCCCGAACACGGCGAGGGCGAGGGGCATCTTTGGTGCATCAACCCGAACATGCGAGGTGATATTTCGCCAACGCTTGCAATGAAACTTGGTGACGATGGAAAGCGAATCCCCATTCCCCATCGTCGTATTCAAGCAGTGGAGCCAGAAAATGGCGAGGTAGAAGTTGACAATCCAAACTCCGGCGTGGTGTGGCACTACAGTATGCTTGACACGAATGGTGATGAAGAAATTGACTTCGAGGAAGAGATGCACCGTTCAATTGGCACATGTGCAATCAAAGATGATGTTCTTTATGTTGCTGACTTTTCCGGACTCGTCCACTGCCTGGATGCGAAAGGTACAAAAGATGGTAAGCCTATCGTCCACTTCACTTATGACATGCTTGCCCAAAGTTGGGGCAGTCCGCTAATCGCTGATGGACATGTCTTCATCGGTGATGAAGATGGGGATGTTGCCATTTTCGAATTTGGAAAAGAAAACGTCGAACCCATCGATGAAATCAACATGGGCAGCAGTGTTTACAGCACTCCTGTGGGTGCCAATGAATCAATTTTCATCAGCACAAAAGACAAACTTTTCTCAATCGGAAAGTAAATAGACTGAATACACAGTCAATCATCTCTACACGACCAACAATCCTTTGGAAAAACGAAATTGCCAAAGGGTTGTTCCGATTTTTACTTAAAAAACAAAATGTCAAAAACTCTCTTGGACTGCGGTAATTGTGGTCCCGATTTTCATGCGATCAGACAAATGGTGTCGAATCACTTCGGAGCCTCCGTTGTTCAGTCGCATGGAGTCGAAGATACGCTCGAATTGCTTCGTAACCAATCGGTCGACCTTGTTACCGTCAATCGCAAACTCGACCGGGACTACAGTGACGGGCTTGATGTGGCTGTCGCGATCAAATCGGATCCCGAACTGGGCTCGATCCCAGTAATGCTGGTTACCAACTACGACGAGCACCAAGAGACGGCCATGGCTGCCGGTTGCGTCAAGGGCTTTGGTAAACTTGCCATCAAAGATCCTGAGACACGAAACCTCTTAGAGCCGTTCTTACAATCCAAAACGGAATGACTCAATGAGTCAGCACTGCACCCCAAAACGCATCCTCTGGAAAAGAAGATCGTAAACCGCTTTCGGGTCTCGTTCCACTTGCTGGGCTTCTCTTGAACCTGATGGCGGCTAGGATGGAGAAGAACCCAAGCACAGAAAGAGTCGATGAACGGTAAGTATCGAAAGCTTCTCGCAGCCAAAATTCACCGCGCCACGGTCACTGCCGCGGATGTTGACTACGAGGGAAGTGTGACCATTCCACCTGAACTACTTGAAGCGGCGTCCATTCACCCCTACGAGTCGATCCATGTCTGGAACACCTCGCGTGGAACGCGGCTGGAAACCTACGCCATCGCTGGGCTCAAGGGCTCAAATGATATTTGCGCTAACGGAGCCGCGGCTCACCTGATTCGCCCGGGCGACAAGGTCATCCTCGCCGCTTACACAATGGTGCCAGAGGACGAAATCAATTCGCACCAACCACAACTGATTTTCGTGAATGAAGCAAATCGAGTCGTTCGCTCTGGGCCTGAAGTACCAGGTCCACAGCGACGCAACGCTACAAAAGGCTATTAATTCACGTGCAAGGATTCGGAATAGTCATCATTGCCATCCTGATTGGCTTGGTAGCCGGGTGCCTGCTAGGCACTCAGCCGAGCGTGAATGGCCAATTGGGTAGGTATCTCGAGCACCCCCTGCAGGCGTCGCTCATCTCTTTTGCTAGCGGAACGCTGATCCTTCTAGTGCTGTCGGTGGTGACCGGAACCTTTCCGCCAGTCTTCACAGCACCACCTCGGGAATTTCCGTGGTGGATTTGGTTTGGAGGTGCCATTGGCGTGGTTTTGGTGACCAGTTCGTTGATTTTAGTGCCTCGAGTAGGTTCACTTCCCTGGTTTGCGGCAGTGATGACAGGTCAGACCATCGCTGCACTGCTATTGGATCATTTTGGTTTATTGGGTAATCCCCGTGCCGAGGCGTCCCCGCTTAGACTGCTCGGAGCGGGTTTCCTAATCGCCGGTGTGCTGGTAATTGTTCAGGCCAAGCGGATGGAACATTCACGCACTTTGAGGCCACCTGGACCGGAGTCCCAAGAATCGAATTCGCCACCCGCGAATCGATTTCAGTGACATTTCCCTCCCCCAAACGGCTTTTTAGACAGGAAATAGCTAATCTTCCGACCTACAAATCCCCCAATTGCAAGGAAACCTTGATGATCCGCACAATCCACGGTTGAGGCAAAATTTAACCGTGCCTATTGTAGTGAGGTGAATACAGCTATGAGTTCAGTCCCCCCAGAAATGAAATACCGCCAGATCGACAAAATCACCGCCATTGAGCCGGGAAAACGGCTCACAGCGGAGAGGACGTTGCGCGCAGACGAGGAGTACCTGAAGGATCATTTTCCGCGATTTCCGGTGATGCCCGGAGTGATGATGCTGGAAGCCCTTCATCAGGCTGCTGTCTGGCTGGTCAGATCCGACGATGACTTCAAAACACCATTGGTATTGCTTCGAGAGACGCGAAGCGTCAAGTTCGGCGACTTTCTGGCCCCCGGCGAGACCCTGCAAATCGCAGTAGATGTAGTCAAACAAGATGGAAATCACACCACGGTAAAGGCATCCGCAACGAAACAGGGGCGAGTAACTGTCTCTGCACGACTGATACTTGAACGCTGTTTCACAGGAGATCCAGAGCATTTTGGCACTGACGCCAAGGTGTTGGAATCAACGAAAGAACAGTTCCTGGAACTTACAAAACAACTTACAGAGCAAGTCGTCCTGAGCGACTGACTCGATCCATATCACTACACTCAAATTACGACACGTTCGCAAAAGGATTCACTGATGGGCCTTTCCCAAGACGACATTTTCGAAAAGGTACAAGAAGCTCTGGTTGACGCGTTGGGCGTTGATGATGATGAAGTCAATCACGAAGCAACCTTGGTGGGAGATCTGGGTGCTGAGTCCATCGATTTTCTCGACATCGTGTTCAAGCTTGAAAAATCATTCGACATCAATATTGAACGGACAGAACTGGCACCTGAGGACATCCTCACTAACGGTGACTATGTCAAGGATGGAGTCGTGACAGCTGACGGCATGGCAGAACTGAAAAGGCGAATGCCATGGGCCAATATGAGTGAGTTCGAGCAGAACCCTCGCGTGCAGGACTTCGGTAATCTTCTGACTGTTGGCGATCTTTGCAGTTACGTCGGTAGTAAAGTCGGTAGTGACAACTGAATTAGCTGTCCAAGAATTTTGCTCACAGGGAACGATCAACTTCCAGTTTCCAATTTTTTCTCTTTGTGGTTCATGAACCAATGCGCTGGTTTTGGATTGATCGATTCACCGAATTTGTAAGCGGCAGTCACGCTCGTGGGTACAAAAACGTAACGCTGGCAGAAGAGGCGTTAGACGATTACTGCCCAGGGTTTCCCATGCTACCACCGACTTTGATTATAGAGGGCATGGCTCAAATGGGTGGGATTCTTGTCTCAGAGCACTTCCAGTTTGACAAGCATGTGGTGCTCGCCAAGGTCGGGAAAGCGAAGTTTCATAAACCAGCACGCAACGGCGATCAACTTTCGTTGGCAGTTGACTTAGACGCCGTTCAGGACACTGGAGCGACAGTGACCTGCCTCAGTCACTCAGCCGACGAACTTCAAGCGGAAATTAATTTGATGTTCGCGTTTCTGGAAGATGGTCGGTTCACAGATGGCCCACTATTCAACCCAGGTATGCTCAGAGACATGCTACGGATGATGAATTTTTTCCATGTGGCAGTGGATCCCGATGGAAACCCTGTCAAAGAATATACGAACATCTAGTTCCAATCTCACCACGGTCGGTCAAAGTCCACCGTTAACTGCTTCCCACACTTCCAAGAAAGCTCGCCCGATGCGTCGCCGTGTAGTCGTAACCGGAATCGGAATGGTCAACCCAATGGGGCATGACGCTGACACCGTATGGTCTGGCTTGAAAGAAGGGCAAAGTGGTGTGGCAAATACCACCATCTTTGACGCCAGTGGCTTTCCCACGAAGATCAGCGCCGAGGTCAAGAATTGGGATATCACTGATTCAGGAGAATCAGCTGAGGATTGGAAAGATCGTGGTAGACACACCAAGTTTGCTGCCGGTGCCGCTAAACAGGCAATTGCCGACAGCGGTGTTCTGGATTCCATCACCGATCCGGTTCGCTTTGGCGTTTACTTGGGCAGTGGCGAAGGCAATCAGGATTTCAGGACGTTCAGCCGAATGATGGCCGCCGCGTTAGCTGATGGCGAGTATGACGCAGCAAAGTTCATCAAGTCGGGAATTGAATTACTGAATCCTGCTAAAGAGCTCGAGCAAGAACCCAACATGCCTGCTGCTCATCTGGCAACCATGTTCAATGCACAGGGCCCAAATCTCAACTGTCTAACGGCTTGTGCAGCCAGCAGCCAAGCAGTCGGCGAGGCCACTGAGATTATTCGTCGCGGTGATGCCGACACCATGTTGGCGGGTGGAACGCACAGCATGATTCACCCGTTTGGTGTCACCGGCTTCAACTTACTCACAGCGCTCAGCGAAAGCAATGATGAGCCAACCAAGGCCAGTCGCCCCTTTGATCGCCTTCGGAATGGTTTCGTCCTCGGTGAAGGATCTGCAATGGTGATTCTGGAAGAACTCGAGGCTGCCAAAGCTCGCGGAGCGAATATCTACGGCGAGATTGCCGGATATGGGACTACCGCAGATGCTTATCGCATCACAGATATTCCACCAGATGGGCATGGTGGAATTGCCGCCATGCGAATGTCCATTGCTGATGCTGGCTTGCAACCTTCCGACATTCAATATGTCAACGCTCACGGCACAAGCACAACAGTCAATGATAAAGTTGAATCCAAAGCCTGTCGTGATGTTTTTGGTGAGCACGCTGCCAAGATTCCCGTGAGCAGCACGAAAAGCATGATGGGACACCTGATTGCGGCTGCGGGAGTTACAGAAATGATTGTGTGCTTGTTGGCCATGCGTGATTCGGTGCTACCACCAACAATCAATTACGAAAACCCTGATCCCGAATGCGACCTTGATTACGTCCCCAACGAGGCGAGAGAAGCCGAAATTCGGTACGCGCTCAACAATAGCTTTGGCTTCGGAGGACAAAATGTCACCCTCTGCCTGAGTCGCTACGCGGGCTGATCTCGAACGCAAATGGACGATTCCAAGAGCTTGTCATGAATCACTTCAGCGATGCCGAACTCAGTGCATTTTTTGACGAAGCTCTCTCACCTACACGTTGCGCCCAACTTGAACATGAGCTCCGCAGTAACACACACTTGCGGCAGCGTCTCATCGAGGTTCGTGGTCGAGAATCAGCCGGATTACACACCTTGGGTGCGATTTGGAGGAGAAACCGCCTCTCATGCCCAGATCGCTCTGAACTTGGCCAGTTTGTTTTAGGAACGCTTGAAACAGAACAAAAAGACTACATTCAATTTCATCTCCAAAAAATTGGATGCCGATACTGCCAAGCCAACCTTGCCGATATTGACCCTGCAGAGCAGACGCCGGAACAGGCAACAACCCGGCGCAATCGTTACTTTCAAACCAGTGCTGGATACCTGAAAAAAGACTGAATTCGAATGCTATCAATTCGCTCGGTACAGCATTTTCTCGAGCCGATCAAGCGTGGCGACCATATCATTCCACTCCGTCACCACCTCCATCGTTGGCAACGATGTAGAATCATCACGATCAAAACCACGCTCACTGATACACACTCGCTGTGACAGCACGGCGACGCCACTCTGACCATTCGTGTCCGTTCTTAAGTCATTTGAATCAGTCGCATTACCTTCCATCGGTAACACCTGCTGCATCGCCTGATGAACAGCCCACAAAGCAGCCTTACGTGTAGTTTCAGCCTGAACTACAGTCCGCATCGTGCCGGATTGAACATAATATTTGGACATATGAATATTCCTCTTTAAAACAAAATTCTGAAACGGAAGTATCGATCGCAGTTAGCCAGGTGGGGTGACCAGTAACAGCTTGCCGACAACACTGGTATCGCAGCCCAGCTGACACGTCTGGTCATACCGCTGCAAAAATCATGGAAAGCCTGAAACGCCGCTCAAAGTGACGAAGCTGAAATCTGCTCCAATACTTTGATGGGAACGCCCCGAATACGAGTCGTTCTCGGCACGAGTAGAAATGGTTCAATCCAAAACTTGTATTAGATTGTCGATCTCCGACACTCAAATCCTCAAAAACAACAACTCGAAACTGTCTCAACCAATCATGAAGTTGACTCACCATGGTGCACACGAAGGTGTCACCGGCTCATGCCACCAATTGAATTGGGGAGATAAGCATGGTCTGCTCGTCGACTGTGGAATTTTCCAAGGGGATGAAGCCAAAAAAAAACCAAACCCTGAAATCAATTTTTCGCTTTCAACCATCGAAAGCTTGTTGCTTACGCATGTACATATCGACCACGCTGGTCGTATTCCCTATCTGCTTGCAGCTGGTTTTAAGCAACCGATCTATTGCAGTTATCCGACGGCAAAATTACTTCCCTTGGTAATGGAAGATGCACTTAAAATCGGGTTCACAAGATCACGAAATCTGATCAGCAAATTTCTCAAGCAAGTCAAGCATCTGCTACAACCAGTTGAGTATGACTGCTGGCATCAGATCCCGGGCTCAGCATCTATTCGCCTGCGCCCTGCAGGACATGTACTCGGATCGACTATTTTCGATGTCAAATTACCAAATGGAAAAACGGTTGTTTTTACGGGTGATATTGGAACGGGGAAAGATCCACTGCTACGCAAACCTGTCAGTCCACCGAAGGCAGATCTATTGGTTCTGGAAAGCACCTACGGCGACAGAGTTCACGAGACTCCAGAAAATCGTCAAAACGCTCTGGAAACAGTACTGAGAAGAACCTTGCAAGACCGCGGCGTGACCATCATTCCTGCATTCAGTTTGGGCCGCACACAGTCCATTCTTTATGTAATGAATGGGATTTTCGAAAGGCTGGAGAAGGAAAGAGGTCGTTCACTTCTCAAACAAGTCGATGTGATTGTCGACTCACCCTTGGCATCCAGATTCACCGAACTTTACAAAGATATGAATTCTTACTGGGGTCGCGAAGCACAACAACTGATGCAAACCGATGATCAACCACTGGTATTCGAAAACTTGACAACCGTTGGCAGTCATCAAGAACACAAAGAGACCCTCGCGTACGTGGAAAAAAAACAGCTACCAGCGATTGTGATTGCTGGCAGTGGAATGTGCACCGGGGGCCGAGTGATGAACTACCTGAAACGGTTTCTTGGTAACGTCACCACCGACATCGTTTTTGTTGGACATCAGGCAAGTGGTACGCCAGGGCACTTTCTAAGTCGTGGCAGTGAATGGGTCCGCCTGAATGGCCGCAAATATACAGTTGCAGCAAAAGTTCATCAGATGCATGGTTACTCCGCTCACGCCGACCAGGTAGACCTTATTGAATTTGTGAAAAAGATGGAAACACGCCCAAAACAAATTCGCTTGGTACATGGCAACTATCAACCCAAGTTGGTCCTCAAAGAAAAACTTACAAACCTTGGATACCAGGTCATTTGAAAATGGGAGCTCGCTGAACAATTTAAGAAACCGATCTAAGATTCAAAGCACTGTATTGATACGTGTTGGCTATGGTTACAATTCAGGAACCGCTTCCAACAACACACCGCCCGCTGTTCCCCACAATACACGAGAGAGCCTTTGTCGAACGAATGTCATCACGAAGTGATAATTATTGGTGGTGGTCTAGCGGGGCTTTCGTGTGCAGTCCAGTTAGCAAACTCTGGTGTTCACTCCCTAATCCTTGAAGCCACTGATCGTGTAGGCGGTCGAGTACGATCCGATGTCATCAACGGCTTTACCTTGGATGTAGGATTTCAAGTACTTTTGACTGCATATCCCAGTTGCCAGAAATTGCTGGACTACTCAGCACTCCGACTCCGATACTTCGACCCCGGTGCTTTGATCAGACAGTCAGGAACATTTACCGAGTTGGCGGATCCATGGCGAAATCCAGGTAAAGCATGGGCAACTGCCACCAACCCGGTGGGTTCAATTGCGGACAAATTACGAATTTGGCGTCTTCGAAGTAAAACCTGCCGCGGCTCCTTGGCAGAGCTGTATGAACGACCTCACAAAACAACAGAACAATATCTGCGTGATTTTGGTTTTTCAGAACGCATGTTGGACCAATTTTTCCGACCTTTCATCGGTGGTGTATTCCTCGATGAAAGCCTCTCAGTTTCAAGCAGAATGCTTGAGTTCGTATTTCGCATGTTCTCAATGGGTGGCATCGCTGTTCCTGCGGACGGCATGGCGGCAATCCCCAGACAATTGGCAGAACGATTACCCCGTGGATCGGTTAACTTACAAACCTCCGTGGTACAAATTGAAGGAAATCGTGTAGTCCTCGCCGATGGTAGTTCATTGACAGCCAAACATATTGTCGTTGCCACTGAGAGCAACGCGGCAGCACGTTTACTTGAACTTCCTGAAATACAGACATCTTGGAATGAGACCACAACGCTGTACTACTCGAGCCCACAATGCGATGAAAAACACAAGAGTCTGATTCTCCGTGGTGACGAAAGCGGACCAATTCAGACCGCCACAATTATCAGTAACGTTGCCGAAGAATATGCTCCCCCAAAAAGTTCGCTGATCTCTGTTTCGCTCAATTCAAACGATGCGACAAGCAGTGATGAAAACGCACTTCTTACAAAACAACAATTAAGCAAGTGGTTTGGAGATCAAGTGAATCGGTGGGAATTGTTACAAACCTATCAGATTCCTTACGGGCTGCCGGACATGGACATTGACCCTGTGATTCGATCACCCGTAGTTGAAGAACGCGAAAACACGTACCTCTGCGGAGACCACTGTGAAACGCCCAGTATCGAGGGAGCGATGGACAGTGGCATGCGAGCCGCAGCATCGATTCTCAAAAGGTAGACACCGAATTAGTGATACTAACGCCTCACCCCCTGTCGAAAGTGTCTCTTTGCGATCGATAAAACCGATGGCGCCCAAGAAACGTTGCGATCTTCTTACTCCTTTCGAGATCAATGGCCGTCGCTCAAGAATTTGCAGACAAGCTGCGAAACACCAAGCAACTGCACGAAAAATGCTTCATCTCTTGTCCACGTTGCGAGCTCGATCCAGCGCTGATACCTGAATGTGACGCATGGCCGCAGGTCAAAACCACATCTGCCATGAAAGGTGTGTTGATCCCAATCTGGTACTCATTTCGTTTCACCTGACTGAAGAAATTTTAACTTTTACGGTTGATCGTGGCATTCAACCCCAAACGAGCAAGAACAACATGTCACTTCAATTCACGCACTCGAATATCACGCCAACGGACTTCGAATGGCCCTGCATCTCGCTTGATTCCATGAACCTGAAGACCAATGAATCCTTTCTTGCTTGACTCCGCATCAACGATATCAGCAATCGCAACACCATTGACCCAAGTTTGGATACGGTCGCCCTTTGCTCGCACGACGAAGCGATTCCACTTACCATTTTGGTAAGCATCTTTGACTGGCTGCTGTTCTGTAATCCACCCTCGTCCTGTGCCTTCACTATAGAGGTAACCACTTTCCCCAGGCGCATTTTCGATCTCTACCTGCGGTCCATGCACACGTCCATTATTGAAATCTGCTTTACTGAGCGATCGGATCTGAACACCACTGTTTAAACCTGGATCGTCATTAACTTCAAACGTTAATTCAAAATTTTCGTAGTCACTCGTAGTACACATGAATGAATTGGGACTGCCCTGAGCTGTCTTTCCAACTATCATTTGTTTCTCTACACGGTAGGTCGCTGTACCATTCTTCTGCGACCACCCACTCAAATCTTTTCCATTAAACAGCGTTGTCCATCCTTTGGACATCACGTCGGGTATCGCCGAAAATTCATCCGGCCTAACGTCTGCAGGATTACGCGTAGCTGGAACATCACTGGTTAGCTTGGTTCCATTCACAGCCGGCTGCTTTACGGTTCCTGTAGCGGCCCATTCTACCCCTCGCTGCAAAGTAACCTGAAATGCCAGCCCTTTCATGGCATTGTCATCGTGCCCCAAAGTTGTATGAAAAACTCTTCCTTCACCAAACTGTATTGTCATCAGGAGTGGCTCATGCTCCCCAGTGCCTCCAGTTGCGGGCGCACTGAATCCAGTCGCCAGCACATGCATATTTTCAGCGGGCCCCCGCAATTTCCCATACAGTTCATCTGCCGCCTGCATGAAAGTCTTTGGTAACCCAGCCGTGATTGGGTGGTCAGTATCTCGAACGATCACCAGGAAAGGCACACGTTTACCGTGAGTCCCCCCACGGCCAGGACTGAGATCACGCGTGAACCGCTGTTGGTCTTCTTTCACGCGAACATAAGGCCCATTCTTTTCGGAACGGCCTCCCCATCCTCCCAGTCCAACCCTTCTGCTGTAGGCCTGCCCCCG
>JAAHTH010000830.1_pt1 | contig 21193 bp, 25 predicted proteins | sample 6116091 | NCBI WGS metagenome assembly JAAHTH01 (sample SAMN13939990, study PRJNA603662) | sponge metagenome | isolation source: marine sponge | host: Mycale hentscheli | place: New Zealand | collected 2006 | reverse complement strand
CCCGCCTGCCCCCCGCGCCCCCCCCCCCCCCCCCGGGCTGTAGCGGACCGGTCACAACGAACCTGAGAGCAAGTGCAGGGTTGGTGCCTTGTTCGGCAGGGTTAGCCTTCACTATCATGCCTGTGATTGTGTTAATCCTACCTGTGGATAATGTGTCGTAGAGTGATGGGTCAAAAATGCCTGCTCTACTTGTTGCGTTGCCGGTATTAATAACCTCATCGGCGTATGTGGTTGATGTGTTGTAGGTAACCGTTTCATCATGGTGAGCCACCAAGTCATAATGAAATGCAGCATTATGTAATGTAGCCTGCACTAAGATTACTTTTTCTGTGACACCGTCAACGGTGTAGGCGGGGTTATAGACAAAGGTGACCGGTAAATTAAAATTATTATCAGCCCAAGTAAATGTGTGTCCAGCCAGTGTTTCCGCTTTAGTCACATCAGTCACAGTAACAGTATGTGTGGACAACTCCGTAGGATTATTGTTATTGGCTCTGTATAAATCGATAGTGATGGTCTCACCGTTGGTGATGTCATCTACAATTACGGCCGCTTCCTCACTTACTGAGGTATCAACTCCGTCTCTCCAGTGAGAATTATCTACTTGAAAATACTCACGTTCATTACGTGTAGCTGTACCGCCGTCACCTCTACCTACTCTCACAACTAGGCCGGTTGATGCATTCAAAGAGATTACAGGCTCTATGGGTGAGTTACCGAATCTGACAATAGGTTGGTAACCGTCACTTACCTGAAGACGTTCTGAGAGTGAATACTCCACTGTGAATACTTTACCCAGTTGGTCACTCAAGGACGTACCGCCGGTATCGTTTCTGAACCTTACGTTGTCGCCAAGCAGGAATGTAGGTCTGCCTGTCATGTACGGGTTTCTAATTGGGTCATCCACAGCATCCCCTGAGTAGAAGAAAGTATGAATGCCGCTGAAACCACTGATGAGTACTTTGGTTTTATCCTCGAAGCGATTACCTGTGTTGGTATTGCGTGCCTCGTCGACAAATGCGGCAGCCTCACGGGTAAGCTTGGAGTTATTAATCTTAGACCACGTAACAGGCGTATCACTTTCTTGGTGTGTCAGCAGATGCTCTAAACCATTGGTTAAATCATTCTGGCTTCCACTACTATTCAGCACCAGTGGTTTCAAAGTTTCTGAAAGGTTAGCCAAACGTAACTTAAAACTATCGGCAGCCCCGGACAGCACACTGGTAGTGACAGTACCTGTAATTTCCCACTCCTCTTGTGAAGTACTTGCAGGCAGGATTACCTGTAGGTGCAAGAATGGGATATTCAGGGTGTTATCGTAGTGAGTACCCAATGCATCCACAGTAGTGGTGGTAGAAGTGGCTAACTTCTTCCTCACACTGGTTATCTCTCCACCATAGGGGATAAGTATCTGTACCTTCTGAGCGAAACTGGTAGCCCTCAGAGTGTTATCGGCTGTTACGTTGTAACTGCCCTCGTCTAAATCACTTTCACCGTATGCAACGAAGAAGCGAGTACTGCTATCAAAGGCAGTGGTTTGACTATCTGTTTGCAGTCCCGAGATTGCTCCAAGAGCAGTACCATCCAGAGGAGTACTACGTTTGATGATAGCTTGGGTAGTTGCATCCATTTGGTTTATGGATAGGTCTGAGACACCAGCAGTAGCGTCTACCGCTGAAGAGGCTGTATACCGTGTTACGGACGAAGTTGAGTCTAAACGTAGCTCATGTCCGGAAACATAATTGTAACGGTTAGCAGCAGATACAGACGTACCATAGAGGTAATACTTCCTGCTGCTTGCGGTTGGCAACACAGAGGAGAAGTCCACAAATACGTCAGACATTTTCACATCATTGGATACGCCAGAACGATTCATGTCCCTGAATAAGATGTTGTCAGGGTTCTGTGCAGAAGGTATTGCTACCAGCAACACTTTACCTAATTCATCCGAAGTCTTAATGAACCTGTCTTCTGAGGCATCAGTAAGCAGAGGATATGCTGCATTGGCAGGTATACTATCCAATAACCAGAACCGTGTGTTGGTAAGTAGTCCTGATGATTGCAAAGCATTCGCATCATTAAACTGGGCGAGTAACCGTATTTGAGCCAAGGTTATTGGGAAATTACTGAAGTCCTCGAATACGTACCAGTTATCATTGAAAGTAGACTTCAGGAAAGAGGGACTATTCTTCTTCGCCACGATGATGTCACCGGGTTTAACTCCAGTGGCTCCACCTACAGAAGCATCAGCAAGGCTTACTTCAAAAGCATCACCCAACACGATACCTGAGGAAATACCCAAGCCAACGATGGAAGTACTATTGAAGCTGGCCTTCGGTTCACGTAGACGTAAACCACCAGAAGGCAGTAATGCTGTTCTTGGGTCAGTACGAGACTTCTCCCCAATCCAGTCTTGTCCGGCAGCACTCTTGCTTATTACCAAGACATCACCTCTAAACAGGTTTATCTGGGTGACAGCTCTTGAGGGAGGACTCTGGATACCTGTGGTATCAGCGGTCTGTGTATCTATCGTCAGTGCATTGGTGAGAGTAATTCCTGTGGTAGTACTGTCATCCTTGATACCACCAAACATACTGATTTCAAATGTCACCGGGTACTGTCCAGCAGGTATCTCCGATTCCAAAGGCAACAGCACAGTGCGTAATGCATCTACATTATTGAAATAGATTCTGTTCATGTTCTGCCAATCCGTAAAATTGGTAGAACTAATTGTCACGTTACTATCAAATATCCCTATGGAACGTGGTGAAACAGCTGTGGTTCTGGACAGGTTAGCCACTGACTCAGCCAGTGTGTTCACGTTAGCTGCCAGTTCCTGCGTATTGGTAGCAGATACATTGTCCAAATCCGAGCTAACAATGTTTATGTCAGTACCGTCAGCAACCTTACCGTTTTGCAGGAACGGCTTAAGTTTGTAGAGGATGTGTCTTTCAGTCATTAAACAAACTCCAACGTATAGGACTCATTGCCACCGGCAACCAGAGGCCCAACAACATATGAATGGTAAGGTACTGCTCCAATACTTCTGACATTTCCTGTTCTGGTAAAGATGTTAGTTACATCCAGACCATCTCTATCTTTGATACTGTCTACACCGAAGTTAGCCGGAACCAGTACAATGAAATACTGTCCTGCTGTGGTGGTTCCTGTACTTATGGATGAACCGTCCACCCCTGCTTCAATGAATTGCAGAGATGCTGTACTAACAGTGGCAGGATTATTGGAGGCACTTAGACCATAGAACAATTGTTCTGCCGGTAAGTGTGCCCTTATTGTGAAGTGTGCAGCCAATGGGTGATTATCTAAAGTCTCACCAGAGAGCGTGAAAACCGTCTGTTGATTGTTTTGCAGCTGCACAGAATTAACTGCCTGACTGAAGAACATACCTGACGGAGAAATGTCCGAGCGGATAGTTACTCCATCTTGGCTCAGAGTTAGGTTCCCACTCACATCTTCAGGATGATTGACATGGTAGTTGAACAACCTTGAACCTGTAATGGAACTACCAGCCAATATGCTATTAGACTGTCCTGAGATTTCAAACTGGTTAATGTTTGCAGATATATGTGGGGCTGCCGGTAGCTGCTCTATAGTGGCAAGCCTGACATCCCTCCATTCCTGATAAGTCAAAGCCAGATAAGGTATACCGGTAGAGTTACCGAGCACTACCACGTCACCATCTTCAGAAGCCAGTGTCACGGTATAAGCAGTATTCCCGTGTAAGTCCACATAGCCGGCATTGCCTTCGGCTACCGATAAGTCGAAATCGTTGTTGCCTGTTGTGGTTATATCAAAAGCATTACTTGTGAATATTGGCTTACTGTTTTCAAGTATTGTCAGGATAACGTTAGTTATGGTTTGGGCAAAATTAAAACGAGCCTTATAGTCTCTCCGATTGCCGGCCAGAGGGGTTACGAAGCTTGGGTTAGTTATCTGATGTGTTATCTCAGCCTGCTGTACTTCCATGTCATGGAACGTTCCCGGAGTACGGTGCAATGGATACCAGTTACCTTCAGCGGAACCATCAGACCAAGAACCCGGAGTGTACACCGTGTTACTTACTCTGTTAGCGAAACCAATGTTTTCCCCTAACGCACTTATACTATGAGTGGCTTGCCCTTGGCTTTTACCCAGTAAGATAGTATTCAAACCTACCTGTAAAGAGCCGGGAAGGAATACATCTCCTCCGTCCACCATCATTGGGCTGGCTCCAAGTGTCGTGGCAGAAGTTACAACTGGTATTGAGTTGATTGGTAGACCTGTGAGGTCTAAACCGTCACCGGGGTCTCCCTTGATACCGATTGCTGACTGTACATCCTGCCATGCAGGAGAAGCAGAGTCAGTTCTGTTTTGGTACACAACTACGTTATTACCGGAATCAGTGTATTCCAGTCGAATATGAACCGGGTTATCTGAACCGGCATCGTTCGTATCATATGACAATAACCAAGGAGCGTTAGCTGCTTGATAAGTGTCCCTTGCTGCTTCAGCAGCTGTTCTGGTAGTTCCAGTGAATACGTTTTGAGGTTGTCCCAAAGCAAAGCCACCGCCGCCACCAGTTAATCCAGTAAAAGGCATAGGCTCTCCTTACGACAAAGTTGTATTTACAATGAGTGTACCCGGTCCTTTGGCATAGATGATGCCTTCACTGGCTACCAGAGAGTGCCATGCTTGGTTTGCTTTTATCGGAAAGGAATTGGAATCATCTGTTGGTGCGTCTCCTCCCAGTGCTACCATTACTTCTGTGCCGCCTGTATTAACAAGCTCGATGAAATTAGTGTTTGGGCCTGCTGGTACTACTACCGAGTAGGTATTAGTCAGCGTCACCCCATCTGATTTTAGATTGGACATAAAAACCCCGTTCAACTGTGTGACCCTACCCGGAATTGGGCAGGGCAACACAAAGCTTATATCAAATCAAGCCTACGGGGAAGAATTCTCAACCATACGTTTAGCTGCGGTTACTAATATCGTATTGCGTATTTCTGATTCAGCCAGTGGTTCATTCAATTTATCATTGAGTGCTATGACCGCGTCCTCGACCTCAGACGCACTTTTATTATTATCAACCAGCATCAGAGCATACTTAATCAGCTCATTAGAACGGTTACCCTCACTCATCCTTTTAGCGAACCATGACTCTGCCCTGCCCATATCCAAGTACTTAGCAGCCTCCTCCTTTCTCTGTGCATTCTTGGATGTCTTAGGAATAAACTGCAAGGCATACAGACACTCACCTTCCCCATAGAAGTAGTCACCATCATGGGTAGCCCACTTACGAGCACGTTGTCCTGTAGCATCGTCTACCTCGAAGGGTAACCACTCATATATATTGCTCATGAAATCCTTGTATTCACTGGCAGACATATTCAGATGGTGTGAGAGTGGCAGCAGGATTCGATAACGGTTTTCTGCATCGGTATGTCTTTTGGTCGTATGTAACAGATATTTATGACCGCTCAGTAGAAGCTTGGCTGTCTCAATATCTACACTCTTCTCAACATCCAATACAACCATGTTGAAGCCTACTTTAGTATTGGCATTCTCCTCCTTACGGTGGCCTTCTACTAAGTGATGATTGACCCAATGGTGATTGGGCAGCTGTGTCAGGCTGTGCAGTTTATCGAAAGGTGCATACTCACCTTTATACCCGTGAGTCCAGTCAGAGCTATGGGACAACACCATCTTATTGAGGTCGGTTTCCTTTATGGAGTCTCCTTTGAAGAACTCAATACCATCAGAATATGTTTTCTTAATGATTATATTGTTCTTATAACCGTATGCCATGGCTAGATTCATAAGCTCATGTTTGGCTGCATTGCTGCCCTTATAGAATGGTAGGTCTTCTACCAAGTCAACATGAGTGATTTCGCGGTTAATAGATGCGATGTACTTTGCCAACTTCACATAGTTACGGTCACGAGTAAGTAAACCATCGAATGCTGCACCAGATTCCTCCGTCAGCTTAATAGCACTCCAAAGAATATCCTCAGTGATTTCTGCATTGCCTTCAATGAAGGTATATGCACCAGCCAGCTTGAGAGCCTTAAAGTAACGGTGGGATAGTTCAGCTTTGCGAATCTCCTCATGTTCCGGGTATTCAGCAGCTTTTTGTTCACACAACTGCTTGTAACGAATCAGGGTAATTGATACGTCTTTGGACATTAACAATGTCTTACCGAAGTTGGTTTCATCAGCAAGAATACCCATACGCTGGGATAAATCTTGTGTGAAGTTATCCAGAGAGGTGTCTGTGAGATTTGCATAAATCTGTTCTGGTGTCAGTACAAGATTTTCATTACTAGGCCGAGCAAAGCCAAAAAAGCAACGCCTTGCATACCCAGTCTCCAACATTGAGTAAAAGGCTTCTTCAGTTTTCCCCCCATCCAACAACTTAGCGGGAGTACCAAACAAAAGCATATTAGTAGGAGTCCTGCCATCTATGTCTTCTCCTCGTTGGTTTTCAGCAGTGTTCTTTACCAGTTTCTGCTTTACTTTGCCAACATCGAACAGTTCAAGATAAGTGTTCAGAATCTCTTCGTTACTGACCAGATTAGAACCAATCTCATCAATATGAAGGTTAACTGAACCTGCATCTGCCATGAGCAGCTTATAACGCATCTGCTTCAGAGCAGGTGATGTACCGGAGTCAAAAGAGAACAACAGGTTACCCAAGTTATCAAACTCTTTATTTACCTTTTCCAGCTCTTCATCAGGGTCACATCCCTTTTTAGCAGCTCGCTTCACAGCAATCTTTGCCAACTGTGTTTGTGCGATAGATGGAAAGGTCTGTTCCAAAAAGTTCTCACGGAATTGGTCAATAACCTGTTCCTCAAGAATGTTTGTGGAATGGCCTTTACCAAAACCAGAAGTAGCCAAGTTAACTGCATACATGTTTACCGGTATTTCACCACGGTCATGTGTCTTAATTTTCACACGCATCATAGATGCAACTTTGGCAAAGTAGAAAGCAACCAACACACGATAGAAGAGCTTATCGCTATTGCCTGTTTTCTTATTGAGAACTTTCACCAACTTTTCGGATAGTCCGAAATGATTAACTTGTTCTAAATCTTTCATAATTAATAGCCTAATAATTTTATTTTAAAGGTGAAGGCATCTGCCTCAAACACTACACCACGTTGCAGTAAGTCTTGACATATTTCCATAAACTGTTCAAAGCAGGATGCCTGAATCATAATTTACTCCAATTTCAATGAACCATCATTAAGGTATCCCTGTCCCTGTTTGCAGACAGAAAGTCCCGGGCAATACCGACAAGCTTTAACCACGGGACGCTGCATAATAACAACACCCATAGAACCATCGCGGACGCGATGTGCTTCAGCTTCATGCATTGTTTTGTAGTTCTTGGTTGCTCTCTTCATAGTGACAGCAGCCTTAGCGTTGTAATACTTGTATACAGGGTCACTAGCCCATAAATCTTCTTTGGTACAGGAAGGAATTAGTTCTTCCTCTGCTGTAGCCAACTCTTCGAGCATTGATAACTTATGCTTAATATAAGCATCTGTCTCCTCCACTGAGCGTAAGGTAAGAGGGTACTCCATGACTCTCGACTCAGGATATCCAGATTGAGTACGAGCGGATAAGGCTGACCAATCAGTGAATATAAAATCAATATACATTCTATCACTGGTTATAATCTCCGGATTAAGCCAACGATACATACTTCCCTGTAGAGCATATTTGTCATCATTGGTTTTGTGAGTATAGGTGTAGGTTCCAGTACTCTTAAAATCCCGTACTGTTCCTTCAGCACAGAAATCAAACTCACCGGATATAGTCCATTTACCTACCTGTTTGTTTGTCCTCCTTTCAGTGTAGACAGGAATTTTATCAGTTAGGTCTTCACCGTCTTCAGGGTTAATGACCATGCGTTCAACAACTCGTTTTGGATATCCCAAAGAACGAAGTATCTCAGGAGCCTGCTCACTACACCAAGCAGCCTCTATACCATTGTGAAGCGATGTCCCCATTGCTGATGCAATCATACTGCTCACATCTTGAGTGCTCTCAGACATTCCTTCACCAGCTCTCTGACCCATAATAATCTGCTTTAGTGGCTTGATTAGGGTTGTGACACTGATTTGGTGAGGATTATCACTGTGAGCATATGTATCCCACCCCAGCCACAAGGCTAGGGATAACGGGATGTTTTTACTGTTCGTTAGTTTCATTTAGCTCCTATTCAATGATGGCTTTAATCTTCTCCAGAGACTTAATGCTTAGGTCAGTTTACATCTCAAAACTCCCAGTTGTTGGTAACCCACATGTCTTGTCCGATTTGTGCTATATCACCATTAAGCAATGCGTCTCTAGTAAATGCCTCGTAGTCGATATAATTTTGGAGATTTTTAGGAATATCCATAGTGTCATTCATGTATTCTTCCGCCCAATCTCTGGAAGTGCCCATATAAATATGTACTTCTTCATGATTATCCATAGCAGCAGATATTGACATATTACGGAACTGTCTCAGATAATCAAAACATGCACGTTCATGTTCTGTAAGTTCTTCTGCAATACAGTTGATTACCTCGTCTTCATCGAAACCAAGGTCGTCAATAAGATGGTTTATAGCTTCATCCACTTCATGCCCTAAAACATCGGTGAGGAAGTTATATATCTTGCCGCAATCAGCTGTATATTCTTTAGGGATGTTAGTCATCTCTGTTCTCCATCATTAATTTAATTATAAATAACTCTTCTAACTGAATTAGAGCCAGACACTCCAAGTGTACTGTAATCTCTTCCTCATCAGTCATAGGAACCATTGCTTCCATAAGCATAAGACGGAGGTCATAGAACATGTCCATGCAGTCTTGATTACTCATTTCTGGATTCATCAGTACTTCGTTAAGATAGTTCTGGATGTATTTTTGCTTACTCATAATGTGACCTATAAAAGACAGGAGAGAAGCACCCCGGAGGGTGCTAACTTTTTTTAGAAATTGTAACCAACCGTAAAGCGATATTGGTTACGCTTATCAGTTTGCTTACGTACTTTGACAGTGGTGTAGATGTTCTTGTTAAAGGAGTACTTGAAGCCAGCTTCATAACGGGTGTAGCCGTCATAGTACTTACCATCGGTGTTGTAGCGTACACGTCCCAGTGCAGTCAGTTCTGGTGTCAGCTTGTATTTAACATCGAATTGATAGCGTTGACCGTCCAGATAGAAACTATCTTTGTCCTCCATTACGGAGTACCGCTGTCCCGCGAAGAATTTCAAGCCAAGCTTGTTAATCTTGTAGGCATACTCAATACCTACCTTGCCATAGCCAGTAGGGTCTTGGAAGTTACCATCACCATCTGTAAATGATGAAATACTCAGGTCAGTATTCACGGTAAAGCCATTGCCCAGATTGTAGCCGAGCATCTGCCAAACCTCTAAGCCATTGGTTTCATAACCATCAGCACCTTTTCCACCATAGACGTAGCCTTCGGTAATACCCCAGAGGTTATTGCCCAGCTCGTAGAAGGAACCAGCCAGCACAGAGGTATCGAATCCTGCTTGTCCCTCACGGGTATTCACACCCAGCTCAGTGTAGTAGTCAGCAGCATTAGCGGTAATAGTCATTCCAGCGAGAACGATAGTAGCGATAAATTTCTTAACCATTTTAGTCACCTTTCAGCATTTCAATATGTTTGATTGTTAAATCCCGCAATTCCTCTTTAGAGGCATTCGGGTTTTTAATTGTCATTGCATCCTTCCAAGAAGGATAAAATATATCTAACTCAGCATGAATCTTGACCTTGTCATGTTCTAACTCAGGTAAGTCTTGCCAAGCCATGCACTCAGTTAAGTTCTTATTTGCCCACTCAACAATTGCCAACTCATTCTTGATGAGCAGATAGATTGCATCATGGATTTGCGCACAGATACGAATGTCATACCTGTACTTAGAGTTACGAACCCTGTCCATAAATTCATTAGCTGCGCGACAGTTCAGCAATCCATACGATTGCCCCAACGCATTACCTGCCGTGCGGCCTTCAGCCGAAGCTTCATGAGGCATTGTTTTACTGCCCCATATGACTTTAGATAACATAGGCGTACGAACACGTAAGCCAAAAGCCACTTCAACATAGCCATCCTTCGCAGCTTGGCGAAGTTTGCTTTCAACCCACTTATCAGATTCTTTATATAACTCGTGATAATTCTTTTCAATTTCCAATGCCTCTTCTTGAGAGAAACCACAGTTTTTCATTAATCCGTGGTATGACCCGCCATAGGTCAAAAGGAATGTCGGCGCCTTACTTTTACTCCTTGTTTTATCGTATTTGGTTTTAATACTGTTAATAGAATCCACAGTATCGATGATGTCAGGTAATTCTTTTTTGAAGTAGCTATATGCCCTCAGTGAGTGACCGTCATAACCATCCAAATAAACCTTTAGCTTATTTGGGTCTTTGGTTGTCAGGGCTGATATGTAGTCCTCTAAGGATGCAAAATCTGCCCCACCGAATAACCAAAAATGATTGCCCCTAAAGCAAGACTTAATAAGTTTTGCATATGTTGAACCAGAGGGTATGTTCTGAAGATTCGGTTTACTGGAGGACAGTCTACCAGAGACAGTACCACCCAAATTAAAGCTACCGAAAAGATAATAAATCCCATCATCTGCAAGTTGAGCCTCCTCAAATGCAGGAATGAATGTACCAAGAATCTTAGAGACACCATTAAGACCACGGAGATGGTCTATAACATCAATGTACTCTTGAACATCTGTGTGATTACGCAAAGCCTTGAGAGTGTCATCATCAGTTGCAGGCTGACCACTCTGTGTTGTTTCAATAATGGGTAACCCCATTACATCATGCAACAGTTTGGCTACTTGTTGACCCGAGTTAGGATTGAACTCAGCAGTCATTGTTTCAATGTCTTTTGGTTTAATCTTATCGGGATTCTTGGCCTTCTCCTTACGGTCTTTGAAATCCTTCTCCCACTTATCCTTAACCAGAACCTCTGTTAAGAATGTAATAAGTTTAGACTTCATAATACCGTCATGGTGTTCCCTGAAGATTTTCTCCAACTCTGCCTTAACTCGTTTAACTTCCTGCATACACATAGGCATACCAGTCAGTTCCATCTGAATGATGGTCTTCAAGCTTGGCTTCATCAGAGTTTCATACAGTTCCTCCTGTTGGTCATGAACCATGATGGGGTAGTTCTTCTCATAAGCATACCAAGTAGCACAACCATCGATAAGGTTGTATTTCAGTAGCTCCGAGTTTTCTATCTTACGAATATCATTGATTTCATCTTGGGCATAGTTGCCTGCAAATTCATGAGCCACATCCTTCAACGACAGTTTATTGCCTGCACAGCTATTGGTAGCCAAATAGGTAATAACCTTCGTGTCATCGAAGTTACGGGTCAATACTTCCAGACCTTCATTCAGCCCAACATGGTCAATGATGTCATCCATCCATAACTGATATATAAGAACCTTCACGTCATAGCAGGCATTGTGATAAATCAGCTTGCCTTTGTATTCAGTGAAGAACTTCTTCAGCAGAGAACGTACTGGCTCATTTTTTACCTGCTTACCATAGAACTTCCCATCGTATGGGATTGGTTCATAGTCGCAGTCAAAGGCCACACCGTTATGCTTATCCTTATTGAATGTTATGGTTCCGATACCGGCCTTATAGTGACGTAGGCTGAATGCCTCTATATCACATGTCAGGGCAGGTTCATCCAACAAGGAGTCCAATGTATCAGCTATATCTTGAAGGCTCTCAGGGTAATACTCAGAGTGTATTATGTCTGTACCAATCTCTTTATGAGTACCGGATACGTGTGACACAAGAGTATTAATTGATAAATCAAGATTGGATTGATTATTGGGGTTATAGAACAGGGAACTGTGGTTGGTTCCCAGAATAACGCTTATGTGCTCATAACCCGGTAAAGCACAAGGCAGGACATAGCCCAGATGTGGGTCAGCCTTACGCTGTTTGGTTAGGGTTTTAAAGTATGCTGCATCAGCACAGTACAGGGTTGTTACACCCAGACTATTTAACGCTTTCAATAGGTTATTAAGATAGTCCTTTATCAGCTTCGCAGGAGCCTTATTGCTACTATTGTAGGCAAGGCTGAAACTGATAAAGTCCTCACGTTTTAATCCCCCCTCAACAGCAGGAGACACATAGTAAGTCTCCATAGAGGTCTTACTTAGGCTTTGCTCTTTGATGAGCAATGCTATTGATGGGGAAGTATTATCACTATGTTTTACGTGTTTCATTTACCTCCTCAGAAATCAACAGGACAACTGATATATGTTTGCGGATAGATAGCGAATTCATAGTAATCACCGGCAGTTTCTATATCATCGGATTCTTCACCAATACGGACTAATCCCCATTTATCTTCATCCATGGAGTTAAGCCATTCCATGATATTATCTGAATCTTTACCGTACCATTCCCACTGTTCCAATTTGAAATAAACGGCTTCTCCGCTATATTGATGGCTGTGCTGGTCAGGTTCCATAAGTACCTGTGGTACATTGCCTTTGATGACAGATTCGGCAAAGAAGGTTTTTTTATCTACAGCAATAACTACATCAGAACGATAGCTCATCTAAGACTCCAGTACGTTAATTAATAAGCGAGAGTTAATAAGTTGGATACTTGTCTCATTTTTCTCAAGAAACTCAGTAGCAACCTCTTTTGTGAGTGTTGGTTCACTCTGTTTAACAAATGTCTCCACATACTTGTGCAGGTTCTTGGGAAGAATCATCAATACATCTGCATCGGTCATAGTGAGCCGGAGACTTTTACATAAAAAAGCATCAACACGTATCTTGTCTTCCGCAATTTTCTGATGAGTAGCAACAAGCTTGTCACCCTCAGCATACAGAGGTTCGATTAGCTGAGGGTGGCAGGCAGTACCGTGCAACCACTCATCCAGATTATGTCGATGGAACTTGACGCCCTTATAATAAAAACCATTACAATTAAATTCAGGATTTCTATTTTGAATATCGAGTAAAGCGTCTACCCGTTTCTTATGGGCAAGTACTGCGGGTTCAAATATGTAAGACATTAGACGGTCTAAAAAGAACTTACGATTGACCGCCATTGTATTTCGGAGGGAGTTCTCCATATAGCACCACCTGCTTTTTTGCACGAGATACCGCAACATACATCATGCGCGCTACTGTTTCCCAATCGCGGCATTCACCGATGTCACTGAGATTGATAAACACTTTGTCATAAGTGCTTCCCTGACTTTTGTGTACAGTACACGCATGTACAGGCCGGAGGTCTGCAAAAAGTTCTTTCATACGAAAGAAATTTACCCAATCTTTTTTACGAGCAAGACCGTCCAATAATTGCTTGGCTTCCCAGAAGTTATCAGGCTGGAAAACATCTACGCCGCGAATGGAGAACCAAGCACCATCAATACCGTATTCAGTAGCGATACGAGAAATCCAATCGATTTTAACTATCTCATCGGTTTTAACGAATACCCGTTTATTGGAGTCAAGTAACGGAACATTTGCAGTAACATACTCATCTTTCTCTAACCGGATGGAATCTGTATACAGTTTACGAACATATTGGTTGTAACCATTAACAGTCTCATTCTTCCAGCAGAGAATCTTTGCATGGTTCTCTTCATTCAGGTGGTCTAAGGCAAACTCTTTATCTACCATATCCTGAAAAGTGGCACCATCTACCTGAAGTATTTCATCGCCGCTGCTCCGTACCTGTGGGAATTTACCCGTGTCCAAAGCATCACGATATCCTTGGGCAAACTGAATAATGGCACTGCCAGCTTTCTGACGAACAACAGACTTCAGTTCATATTGGTTCAATAAACCATCGAACACAGGGAGAGTGGATGACCCAACAGGCGCCAATTGATACTTATCACCTACATAGAGAACCTTGCAGTTCTTGGTGGACTTACGAATCATCTTGAGCAGGTTATCATCAATCATAGAAGCCTCATCTATAATGATGAGAGCGTCTTGTTGAATCTCATAGTTCTTAGTCTGTTTAAGGTATGTACCGCCGGTTTTGAAATCATTCATAACACGTAGACCCAGAAGACTATGAATAGTCACTGAGTCCATGTGTATAGCGTCCTTAAGGACAGCGGCAGCTTTGTTGGTAGTTGCAGTAGGACTAACATTTAAGTCAGCCTTGTTGCCTCCTATGAGCTTTATGAACCGACACTGTTTGTCAGCAAGGTCAATAAGATGTTTGGTAAGAAAAGACTTACCACAACCGCCTGCTCCAGCAAGAACAAACTCCTTGTCATCAGACATAAGGAACTTTGAAAAAGCATCAGCAGCCGTCTGTTGACAAGAAGTTAATTGCATAATTTAAAACCAGATAGTTTTTCCGTTATTAGAAAAGTGGGGAGGATAGTCGAAGTGTTCCATAGCCATACGTGAAATTTCATCACGTAGCTCAGGGGAAATGTGGGTGAGTGGTAAACGTGTGATTGAATAAATACGGAAACAGTCACAGTTATCTGCTTCAGCACGGGATGCTTGCAAACCTATGGGCAGGATTTTATTCAGATGTGCTAGGAACATCATTAACTCCAAGAATATGATTCATTTTAAATTTGAGATAATTTTCCAGAGATATTACATCTACGTGCATATCAATGGTGGTTAGCTGGGTTACCAAAGGCTCTTTACCATAGCCGGGCGTATACTTTTCCGCTTTCTCAAGTGCAGCCAGCAGTTGGGTAGCTTCCTTGGTAGGAAGGATAATATCCATGTCGTACCCTAAACGGATACGCATGAAGTTTTTGACGGGAGCTTTTAACTCCTTATCAGTGGGATTTGTCATAGGGTATTTACCCATATGCGATTACTGTCTGCCCAGTCATATAACCGGGACATCTGTTCGTTGAAGTCATCTTCGGCTGTAATACCTTCTTCCGCTATACCGGTACAGAATGTAAACAGCCATGACAGGTCACTCAACTCAAAGTCTTCCGCTAAGTCTAATTCCTTTTTAAACTTTTTCTGGAGAATTGCAGCAACCATCTTTCCCTTCTCCTCTACAGAAATAGAAGAGTCGTGGTAGAAGTGCGCAAAGTTGAGGGTAGTTTTCCATTTTTTATTTAGTTTTGTCATAATGAATTACCTGCCCAAAGTCATAAGAGAAATTCTCATTGTTATAAATAAGCCAAATGACATCCGACTCAGGTTTAATGTCACAGCTGCTGAAATACCCGTCAGTAAATATGACAGCTACTTCAGGGTTAGTCTCTGCAAGCATTTCTTGTACTGGTTCAATACAAGTACCACCGCCTCCTACCATTTCCAGACCGTAGATATCTTCTTCACGTCCGAACGAGCCAATGTCGTGAAGGTCTGTATCGAAGCAATAGAAGTTAATCTTCTCCGGGTTTAGCATCTCTTTAATGCCCACGGCTTCGGCAACCATTGCTTTAAAATCATTCTCGTCTACAGAACCAGAAGTATCTATTGCAATAGTTATCTCACCCATGCCTTCAGAGAACATGCTTGGTAAGTGAAAGTTGGGGAAGAAACGACGGTTAGGACGTTGCATGGAATAATCATCCTTTGCATAAGCACTCATGTGATTAGCAAGAATCGTCCTCCAGTCCAGACGAGGATTATTAATCTCGTCAACACGACGGGCAATACTATTGGGAACAGAACCAGCTTGGTTACTAATCTCTGCTTCAAGAGCACCACGTATCATAGCTCCTTGTACGGCAGCTTCTACTTGAGCACGGGTGGGTTGTCCCTGTGCTTCATTGTCACCATCTTCTCCACCGTCATCGGAGGGTTCCATGATGTCGTCATCAGCATCCTCTGGTACATCATCATCAGTTAGGAGGTCATAGACCTCTTCAGTACTTAGATTATCGTACTCACGCTTATGTGGTATCCCTCCTTCGGGAAGTTTTACGCCAAGAATACTTAGCTGACCATTAATGACGTAGTCAGCCGCAACGTTCCAACGTTTGGGGTCACGTCCACCGCGACGGAGCATATGTTCATAAGCAACATGGTATGCTTCGTGTAGTAGTAGCCCAATTCGTTCATCAGCATCTAACCCTTCCCAGAATTTTTCATTAATATACAGATTGATACCATCTGTAGCCCCGGTTTGGACTTTATGGTCACCATCTGTCCATTGTTGGGTCAGAGAGAACAACACAGACGAAATAAACGCAGTGTTGTTCATGCTCAGAATACCAACCTTAGCTTTGTCCAGAGAACGCTTTAGGTCTGCCATGATTACATTAATGCCTTAGCCGATTTATTTATCCACTCACTTATAAATTTATTTTGCATAAAGGTAGGGTCACGACGGATAGCTTTCTTAACCGTGATGATTTGGAATTCCATACCCATACGTTCAACAAATTGCATAAGTTGCTCCGTATTCTCCTCATCAAAAGCTGCACCGATGGCGCCAGACAACGCAAAGCACACATTGGGAGTGTCTTTGTAGTCCAGTGCTGGGTCATCAATGATTGATTCAATGGAAGGCAAGTCATGGTAAATCTGAGTGTACTGAATGAAGTCCATCGCGCCAGCGGAACCAACAGCTGCTTCAACCAAAGCCAAATGAGAACCGTTCAGTTCGTCGATTGGTTTAATCAAGTCAGACAAGAAGTGCCATGTCCGTTGGTTACGATAAGTCATATCGTTGTGGTTTGGGTTGAACACTTCCAGATGGTCAGGTTTAAAGTTGATGTAAGCAGTAACACGGTGGTCAATACCATTGCTGTCTGCCCATTCAATCCATTCCTTGTAGTTAGGCTGGACTTGGACATGCAGTAACCGTGTCTGCATAGCAGTACCCATACGAGTGACAATAGCTTTGTCAGTCATAAGGTTGCCTGCACACATGATATGTACATTTGGGTGTAGGTTGTGCATACCGATTTGCTTGTCCAGTACTACTTTATAAGCAGCAGCCTGAACAGCCAAAGGAGCAGAGTTGAACTCATCCAAGAACAACAACCAACCACGCTTACCTTCAGGTACTTTGTCCCCTTCAAGTGGGAACATATCCATTGGTACATAACGTGCCTTGGAACCGTCCTCAGACAGCTGTGGAAAGCCGTTGAGGTCAGTAGGGTCACATTGTCCCAGACGAACATCAATCAACTGGAGATTGGCATCTGCTGCGATTTGCTTGGCAATAGATGACTTAGAGGTGCCCGGAGAACCGTGAAGCATTGGAACCAGCCCAGCAGTGAGAACATGCTTAACCAGTTTAGTAGCTTCTTTAATAGATACTTGAGTCATAATAATTACCTTAATTGTTTTCGAGGAAGCCGGCGGACGCCGGTAGTAACCTCCATAAAGTACCCTACGAAGAAGGTACTTGAGTAGATTACTGAGTGAATATGGGAACACCGTTTTCTATTTTACTGAGCAGTGCCGTCAGCTCTTCTTTAGTGTACTCGGTGCCCTTAGACAGCATTGGAGCATAACCGAAAGTACCGTCTGCTTTCTGATAACGCTTAAAACCTATTTTGTTTAAAATACTGTTCTCCTTACAATAGATTAAAAGACCGGTTCATTCACAGTATGAACCGTACTGGAAAAGATTATCGTGCTTTCAGCACTATCCAAATATAGCATGGAGTACTTTCATAGTGCCTTATTAAGGCAGACCTATCTATGGATGGTCATGTACTATGTAGTGATATGTTTTGGTCATCACGGTCTTATATAATTGGGCGACCGAATAGGTGTACCTATTTGCTACCATATAGCTTTAGGAACAATGCATTGGACTAATTCTCCATACAATAGATTAAAGGGTTGGTTCATTCGTAGTATCAACCAGACTGGCTAATTGTCTTTACTTATCGACGAGAAGTGCGATAGCACCATCGCCTGTTACGTTTACAGCAGTAGACAGACTATCTTGTGCAATAAACAAGGTTATGATTAATGGGATAGCTGCTTCTGGAATACCAGCAACAGACACCATGATTCCTGCAATGGCTAAGAAGCCACCACCCGGTACACCGGGAGCACCAATACAAATGATGCCAGCAGTAAGGGTATAGAACAGCATTACCTGAAGAGACAGGTCTACACCGAAGAGAGTAGCCATAGTCATGGTAATCAGGTTAACAGCAACCATGAAGCCACTAAGGTGGACAGTCGCACACAGAGGAGCAACAAACTCAGCAGTAGATTCCTTAATACCCAGAGCTTTGATACAACGGGTAGTTACAGGAATAGTTGCAGCACTGGACATAGTACCAATCGCAGTAAAGTACGCAGGAAGCATAGTCCTGATATCTTTGATTGGATTACGCTTAGTGACCAAACCTGTCATGGTAAACAAGATGATTACCCACAGGATTTGAGCCACCAGCAGCATACCGATAACCGGAGCAAACAACATGATTGTTGGAAGCACAGTACCTGATGCAGACAGTTGGGCAAATACACCCATGATGTACAGAGGCAACAGGGGAATGATGATACGGTTCAATACAGAGTCGATTACATCCTTCCCGTCGTTCAGTACGTCAAGCAGGGTGTGAGCCTTTGTATGCAGACCCAGTCCTACGACCAGAGCCAACACAACAGTAGGTATGACACCCATCAGTGCAGGCAACTTAATCATGTTTGCAAACATGAATGGTTCTATTGAGCTTCCAGTCAGTCCTTGAATCACAGCAGGGTCAGCTATTGGAAGCATAGGGATAACAAAGTAACCCACGGCAACAGCCAACAGACCAGCAAGGGTAGAAGACGTATACGAGAGTCCTATTGCTCCTAACGCTTTCTTGTTGGAACCTTCACCAGTAGCAACGCCAGTTGCAACATAGAAGAAGATTATTAAAGGCACCATAAAGAATAAGAATTCTCCAAACAGAACCTTAATGGATACCAACAGTTGGTTAACCATCTCAGGAGCATAGAGGCCGGATACAATACCCAGCAGTACGCCCATAAATAAACGGAACAAGACTTTCATAAGATTACCTTTGTGGCTTATAGGGTGGTTATCAATGACAACCATAAGTGCCCCTTGTTAAAAGGGCACTGAGTCTGTCACTTAACTTTACTCTTCCGGTTCCACCATCATATCGTGAACAGTTTGAGCAATATGGGCAATAATCAGTTCCATATCCTGTTCAATACCAGACAGTTTCGCGTGCTCTTCTGAACCCGGTACAGCCATTGGAACCGGTACAACGGATTCCAGTTCACCATTCTCACGCAGGATAAAAGTGATTTGACGTTCTTTCATTGTTGCTGTTTCCTTTTCAAAATCTTTCATGTAATAAGACATACATGTCGTTAGGCAATTACTGTTTTGTACTCACCTTGAGTACTCTGAACAAATGAATCAACGACTTCGCTGACATCTTCTTTGCTCATATTTGTGGTGTGCAGTAGCTTTTCCAATGCAGGGATACCAATCAATTTGGTTTCAAATAACTTGTCGTTATCGAAACCGTGTTGGTTCATTACCTGTGTTGCTTTTTCTTGACTAACTATCTTACGAGTAATGCGTCCTTTCTTTAGCTTGAACCCTTTTACTTCTTGGTTTTGGAGCAATTCATAGTGAGCATCGCCTGTATACTGAGCTATGGCATTGTCTACCATAGCCCGTATTTGCATCAGCTCAGTTACCCGTTGAATCATTCGGTCAGTTTCAACTTCAAAATATTGAAGCTGATTGCCTACATCATCAAACGATTTAACCGAGCTGTCTTTGCTCAGACGCTCCATAAGAACGACTGGTTCCATTAAGCCTCCTTTAATACGATAGAAGTAATATTGAACTTCTTGGTTTTAGGGTCTTTTTCAGCGTCATCATAGAATTCTATGAAAGCGTTACCTGTATCCACAACCATCCCAGAGATTTCAAAAGGAACCGCCTTCTTTAATTCCTCCTTTACTACTGGGTCATAGAAGTAGAACACACCGGTATCTAACAAGTCCCAGCCTTCCCATGAATCACAGAAAAACTTCTCAATACCGTTCAGTTCTTCAGTACCCACTACTCTTCTCCTACCATTGGTTTTGCCATGTGCTCAGGCAACCAGCCTGAACCTTCTTCAACGTGAAGTTCGTTATCCCCCGGATGTGCTTTATGAACAATCTTCGTGATTGTTTCAGTCAGCATAGTACCTTCATGGTCATACCAGAAGAACTTATTACCAACATTGAAACGGGAAGTATTGGGGGCAAATTTGGACTTACGCATTAGGAAATTTCCTTTAAGAGATTTTGATTTGAAGCAGAGAAGGAGCCATAGGCTCCCCAATTAAATAGACCAGTCACTAAGGTCTACTATTTCTTTCTTGAGCCAGTACACGCCATAGGCGCCTATTGCAAAGATACTTGCACCAATGATGAAGTTAAGCATGGTTTGCTCCTTAATATTGACGGGCTTCAGCGAAGAGACGTACTTCGAAAGAGGTCTTTGATATTGTGTTCAGGTCGAGCAGGTCACGTTTAATCTTACGTATAACCTGTTCTTGCATTTCACCGTGTTCTACCAGAACGTGTACACGCTTACGGAAACGTGCAGCTTTCAGGATACGTACCAAATAGGAGGAACCGCCTACGGAACGTCCGGATACTTGAACATGATATTTCATTTTATATACCTTTGAATAATTTTGAGTAAGCGGCAATAGCAGCTTTTGCTTCTTGAGCTTCAGCAACTGCTGCATCACGTTCAGCGGATAGCTTGTCCATTTCAGCAACAAACAGTTCACGCTTATTTTCCATAATACTCGTTACCTTATCAGCATGTAGTTCTTCACGCTTACGGATAGCTTCCAAGTCTTTAACTGCTTTAACGAATACTGCATTTACGGATTTTAAGAACACTATTTAATTCTCCAATATTTTATTAACACAGAACCCACCGGAGGTGGGGCTAGAGATTGCGTTACGGTTTTTCCAAGTCATTTCTCTAACCCCGACTAATCACACCTTTGCACATATCTCCTTCACAATAATTACTTCATCACTCGGAACAAAGTCACGATGATGGGTGCCACCTAACCCAACAGCATTGCAGCTGTATTCGTCAATACGACCACTGCACTTAACAAAGACACAATCCTTCCACAAGAATGCTTCACCGGCCCGCCATTCACAGAATTGTAATGTCTTTTTGGTTTGTCCTGATACTTTCATTTTGGTTT
>JAAHTH010001399.1_pt1 | contig 21216 bp, 25 predicted proteins | sample 6116091 | NCBI WGS metagenome assembly JAAHTH01 (sample SAMN13939990, study PRJNA603662) | sponge metagenome | isolation source: marine sponge | host: Mycale hentscheli | place: New Zealand | collected 2006 | reverse complement strand
CGTGCAAAAAATGATATCATTCGGTTAATAGTTCGTTTTGACAATGATTTTCTATTTGATATATCTCTTGCTCTTGATACACCGACAGCCGTCCCGCCGCGTCCAAATTCACGCCGCCATTCTAAAGCCCTTGAAGCTACCTTAGCCATTTCGCCTGTAGGCGTCGTATTAACATTTTTAGCTGATTTAGTTGGGTTGCCAAGAGTATCTATTTCATGCAATGACATACAGCGACAATTTGCTATATTAGACATTGAACCGCTTGGATCTCTTGGCATACTTAAAGCTTCACCGGCTACAATAAAAGACTCATTAACGCCAACGACTTGACCATCCGCCATCCGGTGAGGGTCTCTTGTCTTTTCATCAAGTATAGTAACCCATTCTTTGGTTACCACAATTAAAGCTCCAGCCGCCGTCAACAATTCAGCATCGTTGATTAACTCAGCTTCTGTTTGGCGCGCCCACGATTCGCCCATCCCTACATTTTGAAATGCGATCAAGTCGCTTCTTGCCTTTGCGCGGTCTTGTAAGTTTACCTGAATATTTCTAGCAACAATCTCATCTTGATTATCAATAGATCTTCTAAGTTGACTCGTAGCTGTTGCGATCTGTCTATCAATTTGCCTCATATCCTCATCAAAAGCTTGTGAAATTCTTTCAGCTCTAGTTTGTTCTAGCGCCGTTATATTTCTTGCTTGCCTCGCAACGCTTTCATCAAAGGCGTTTTGCTCTTGCCTTACAGCCAGATTCATCTCTTTGATATTAGTGTTGGTGATGTAGTCAACTTGATTTTCAGACTGGTTAGCTACAAATATAGCTGACAAGGCTAAATACTCATTATTAATTTCATTTACTTTCTCATCAAGGTCTTCATCCTCTATGATCTCACTTTGCTTAATTTCTAAATCGTGCCATTTACTTTTATTCTCAGCATCAAAAAATATAGCGTGTTTTTTTTCTATGTTATTTCTTAAGCTATAGCCATATTTCTTTATGCCACGCCTCAAACTATCCCTAACTTGCTTTAAAAACTCGGGGCGATAATTATTAGCTATTTCAGTAGTTGAAAAGCCCTGACTCGATAAATAAAGGGCTCTAGCGTCTCTTGCCATATCTCTAAAGATCTTTTCGATCTTCTTTGATTCAATACCTTCAAATCTTATCTTTTCAGCATTGATAGCAAATATATCATTTTTTTTATCGCTTCCTATTCTCATTATTTGAAAAGTTTAACGACGTTATCTTTTAAATCCTCTTTGCTATAGATATCATTGCCTTGCGCGTCTTTGCACCTGTTCATTTTAGCTAACGCCTCAAGCTCATCTTCTTTAAATGATTTAGCCGGAGTATCCTGCTGATTTTGTGTAGATATATCCGTCCCTGCCGGTACTTCATTAATAGGCTTGTAAACAACATCACCGCCTTGCTCAAGGTGAGAATAGCCAATAGCGGTTCTAACTTCGTTATCTGTTACTGCGTCAAGCTTCGAAAGGGTAAGAGCGTTTTCTATTTTGCGCGACTCAAGGGCTTGGATTCCTGCAGGATCAAAACTGAACGTAAGATCCTTGCTATTTTTATATCTTGATAATACTGAATAATTAAGAAAGGATAAATATTGTTTTAATAGCGGCAACACCGCGTTATCATAAAAAGCAAATTTTGAGCTATCCATATTTGAAAAGGTCATCGTCTCGCTTGATACCATTGGTAGCGGTATATTAAGGGCGTTAAATGTTGAGTTAAACGCTTGCTGTTTCAAAGTTGCAAAATCCATATCTTGCATAGTTTGGCTAAGCTGAGTAAACTTAAAATCACCTGATAAAAATAGTGGAACACCGGTATTTTCGGGCCCGGTCAAATTATCTTTGATATTTTCCTTAATCTTGTTTAATTGATTGGCTGCTGCAGGGCCAGTATCGCCGACATAAGTCAACATCCCACTGGGCCTTGCTTGATTTTTAAGTAGCGCTAAATTGTGTTGGTTAGCAGCTGAATATTGCAAGATTTCACTTTCGACCGCATCAAAGAATGACAACCCCTCAAGCTCGCTATAATTGTAAAAAGGATTGACGTTTCTTAATTGAGTTAACTCGTTGCCCGTGCTATCCTCATAAAATCTTTTATTGACAGAGGCTCTTTTGTAGTCGTTAGCATATTTGTTGCTATATTGATAAGTCTCCGGGAAGCCATCGTAGTTATTAGCTTCAATATTTATATAGCGCGGCGATAAGCAATGTAATTCAACTGGCTCACTTCTAGTTTTTTGATCTCCACCGATTATTTTTAAATAAGCGTTACCAGTTACGATATAGTTTAGAAGCATTGACTTTGTGAATAACTCGCCGCTTTCAAAAGGGTTAGGATTTTTTAATAAATCAATTGCCTTATGATCATAAATATATTGATTTTCTTTTTTTTCAGCCTTAGTATCTAATATTATAATATCAATAGAGCTAATTGCATCAAGAATTAAGTTAGTTGGCGTGTACACGATAGATTCGCCTCTATAATAATCTAAAAATCTAGCTGCGGAACCGGCAGAAGAGCCACTATAAAGGTCATCTAGGATAGTACCCGGGATATAAGCTGATTTTTGTTGCGACTGCTCTTGTTTTTGCTTTTTACTGAAAAATTTCTTTAACATCTGATTGATTTCGTTGACATTTTAGTGCAATAATAAATGATTTACATTATTTTTGAATGTAGAATTAATGAAATTAACATTAAATCACGCCAATATATTGACGAGGTTTATTGGCCCAGTTCAAAAATTGACTATAAGCGTCCACCATATCATCGTGACCAGTTGAGTTGGGTGGAAATTGTATACATTCATTAATAAAGTCATCCAACCAAGCTGCTTGCCTAGGTAAATATACGCTGGATGCTAGAGATGCTGGCACGGTAGCTCTTGTTACCTTGTCACTATCAACTTTTACTGCCAACAACTTATTGTTGCCAAAATGTCGCAAATCTTGAATGAGAGACTGGCCATTCGCCTTATCTTCAATTAAAATAATATACGGATTATACTTTTGCTGCAATGCTAAAAATTCTTGCTTTAGTTGCACATATTCTAATTTTTTGTGCATAACATCTATGATATAATAATCATAACCAAATTGACCTTGAACAGCCGCCCACGTCATACAAACAGAATAATCATTATTTGCGCCAGTTTTATAGGCTGTATCCCATGATTGAACGACATACTCAATATCTTGGGGCACTTCATCATAATACTTAAACTCTTCAACGTTAAATACAGCGTGCTCTGACCTTTCAACTGGTGCTTGTTGGTATTGAGCAAAGAACTTAGGCGGATTTTCTTTTTGTATCTTCTTAAGCTCCTTAACAGGGTAACGCTCCGGCCAAAAACTTTCGCCATCATCTTTTAATGCTGGTATCTCCAAAAATAACCAATCTTCTTTCTGATTCTTTTTTAAGTAACCTATTAAATCATTTTTGCAAAGTCGCTGCATTATCACTACTGATGGGGTCGTTGGCGTCCTTCTTCTTGTAGCTAGCTTATCATCATATATTCTAATTACCTCATCAAGCTTAACTTGCGAATTGATATCGCCCGCATCCATTGGATCATCTAAAATAACTGCCCCGCTATAGCCTTGCGTTGCTGGGTTGCCACTATCGGCACCAGTTGAGCCGGAGCCAGTGGTTGTAGCAACTAAGCCAGTTCTATTCAATGAATTTTCAAATGACCAATTAATTTTACTTTTCTCGTCATCTTTTAATTTTAAGTCAAATAAAGCTATAATAAAAGGATGTTCAAATATTGACTTGACTTCTCTTGATAATTTTAAAATATTAGTGCGTGAGTGGGACGTGTAAAGATAAGCAAGGTTAATACTTCTGCAAAACGTCCACGCCACAAAATACTCAACAATAAGCGATTTACCAGCACCAACTGGCACTGAAATGCCTAAATTTCTTTTTTTGTTCTTTCCTAGCGCTATATCTTGTAAGGCGCTGATTATATCATCATGAAAGGGCTTGAAAGTAAAATTAACTTTATTAATGGCAAAATGAGTATATTTGATGAATAGTTTTAAATCACCAGCTAAAACAATAGCTGAAAGCATTGCCTCTTTTTTATCCTCAAGAATTTGTTCAATATGTTGCTCTAGGTTCATGAGCTAGTTATTTTTTTGTAGCTCTTTAAATTCATCTTTTAATTCATGAAGTGTTTTGTAATCTTCAATTTTAATACGACCCGTTAATGCAGCAATAAATAAATCCTTACTTATAATGATCCAAATTTTAAGAGGAACGCCCATCCTATCAAAATGATGCTCCCTCCTGTAACCAAAGCACTTTATAGCTCGCGTAACATAGCCATTATAAGGTAGTTCGTTTGAATATTTTTCAATAATGTATTTTAACAGATCGTAGGAGCCAGTAAACCCATTTTTAGTTATATCACATTCTTTAAACATACTAAATTAATTAAGTTGTTATTTTTTCTACATTGCATTATTTTGCAAAATAAATCACAATACAAGCATTAATTTTATTTTTTTATTAATAAAAATTTGCATTGATGACAAATAAAGAAGTCAAATCTTTTGCTTTTGAGGTTAAAGAGTTTGGAAATGACAATGAGTATTTTACGTTTGAAGGCTATGCCTCAACCTTTGGTAATACTGACTTGGACGGCGATATTATTGATCAAGGGGCCTTTGATAAGTTTTTAGCTACGAATAAACAAGTACCTATATTGTGGTCGCATGAGATGAATATGCCGGTCGGAAAATCAACTCAATTAACCATTGACAGTAAAGGCCTTTATATTAAAGCGCGTATGCCTAAAGATGATGATTTTGTAAAGGGGCGCGTGATGCCTCAAATGAAAGTAGGCTCAATTGAAGAAATGTCAATTGGCTTTTTTGTAAAAGATTATGAAATTGAAAAAGGTACGCGACATATCAAAGAAATCGATTTATTTGAAACATCCTTAGTTGCGAAGGCTGCTAATCCTAAGGCCTTAATATCTGGTTTTAAAGCGTTTTCAGGTAAGACTAACTTACCACTGGCACCAAAAGACACGCCATGGGATTCTTCTATGGCTGTTAAGCATATAAGGTTACTATCTGACTCTTTAGAAAGCCCAAGCCCTAGCTACAAGAATTATTTTATGGTATATAACGCAGAAGAACCGGAAAACTTCGGATCTTATAAACTACCTTTTGTTGATGTAGTAGGTGATAAGGCTGTTATAGTGCCAAGAGCTGTTTATGCTATTGCTGCTGCTTTACAAGGCGCGCGCGGCGGCGTTGAATTATCTGATGGAGATAGAAGCAAGGTTGAATCTGCTGTTAATAAATTATATACAAAAATGGCTAACGAATTTAACGATGATAGCATCGTTTCGCCATTATCTAAATATCATGATGAAGATGATGATAAAAAAAATTCTAGCAAATCTTTTGAAAGTCTAAAAGAAATTGAGGCTGAGCTTAAAAGCAAAGGTTATTCACAGTCTGAGGCTAAGATGATGATTTCAAGGATACATGAATTAAAATCAAATCAGCGTGAGGCTGACGAGAAGTGCCAGCGCGAGGCTGATACTACCGCTATTGAGCATACAAAAGCTCTGAAAGAGTTGTTTTGTGAATTACAAAAACTTAAATAATAATTAAATTAAATTACAATGGAAAATATAAATCTTGACGACATTAACAAGTTGACTCATGACCTTAGAGAGGCCAGCGAGCAAAAAAACAAAGAAGCTGAATCTCAGATCTTAGTTAAAATGAAATCAGTTGACGCTAAAATTGAAGCTCAAAACGCTGAAATTAAAGCTATGAAAGAATCTCTTGAAGCAGCTGAAAAGAAAGCTTGTCAAGCTGAGGCTGATCTAAAAAGATCTAGCGGTTATCTTGCTGATGAGAAAAAAGAAGAAGCTAAAAAACACGTTGCAGCTTTTGAAACTTTCTTGAAAAAAGGTCACCATGAATTCTCTATGAGCAATCGTGAAGAGCTTAAATACTTAAGAACTGACAATAACGTTGATGGTGGTTTCTTGGCTCCAGAAGAATATGCTAACGAAATTATCAAAAAAATCGTTCCTTTCTCACCAATGAGACAGTACGCTAACATCGTTACTACTTCAAGATCAGCTTACGAGATCCCTAAAAGAGATACTTTAGTTGCTGGTTACTGGGTTGGCGAAGGTACGGCTGTCACAGCAAGCAACTCTCAATATGGTAAAATCACAATTGCACCGGGTAAAATGGGCGCAAAAGTTTCTATCACAAGAGAAATGCTTACTGACGCTGTTTTCAACATGAGAGATCAAATTATTGATAACGTTGCTACTCGTTTCAGAGCTCTTGAAGGCGCTGCTTACATCAACGGTAACGGAATCAACAAGCCAGAAGGAATTACTGTTGCAACTGGATTGAATGAAATTAATTCAGGTAATGCTGCTACAATTTCTGCTGATGCAATCATTAAAGCTAAAACTGCAATAGAATTTGATTATGACAGAAACGGTGCATACATGATGAACCGTGACACTTTAGGTATAGTTAGAATACTTAAAGATACTCAAAACAGATACCTTCTTAATGATGGTCTTAACGGCCTTGAAAGAGAAATGGAATTGAATGGTCGCCCAGTTGTTATTGCTGATGATCTACCAAATGAAGGCGCGAACGCTTTCCCTATCTTCTATGGTGATTTCAGAGCAGCTTATACAATCGTTGACAATGCAGGTCTTTACACTAAAGAAGATTCTTCTACTTTGGCGGATCAAGACATGACTAGCTACTTATTCTTTAGAAGAACTGGTGGTAAAGTTGTATTGCCTGAGGCTCTTGTAAAAATCAAGTGTGCTGTATAGTAACAAAAATATTAAATTTAAATTAAAAAAATTATGGCTACAAAAGACATAACTACAATCTTGGACGTAAGCAACGCTCTTAACTCTGGCGTTATCAATTCAGATACTAACACTGACGGAGAGTTCATCGATACTCAAGGCTTCTATGGCTTGACGTTTGTTGCTGAATCAACTGCTTACACTGATGGAACTTATACTTTACAAGTTTTTGAATCAGATACTGCTGCAGCTCCTGATTTTACACTAACAGATGCTGACTTTGTTGTTGGCTCGGGCACAATCAGTGCAGTTAATACACCGGCTAAAATCGGTTACGTTGGCAAAAAAAGATATGCTAGACTAAGAATCGTTTCGACTGGTGTTACTACTGGCGCTACTCTAACTGCTACCGCTATTAGAGGAGTTCCACAAGACGCTCCAACTTCTTAAGCATAAAAAGTTGTTCTCTTGCGGCTGTTTTTTCTAGCTCCTTGGCCGCAAGGGGGCATAATTAAAACAAAATTTTATGAAAGTTCAAATTTTAAAAAAAGTAAATTGCGCTACAAACCAATTAGGAAATGAAACAATAACATACAACAAAGATGAGGTTGTTGAGATCTTTAGTGAGTTAGCTGCAGCCCTTATTAAAGCTGAATTTGCAATTGAAGTTAAAGATTTAAAAGAAGCTAAAACCCCTAAAGTTGCTGAAAAAGCAATTGAAAAAGCGCCAGAAAATAAGGCTTTAAAAACTAAAAAAAAAGAAACAAAGAGTAAAACTAAAAAATAAATAAAATGACTGCGATTACTACTCAATACCAAGATTCTAGATGTGAAAATATATCTGCAACAATTGCAAATACAGCGACTGAATCAGCCGCAATAGATATTTCAGGAACTACGCTAGTAGGATTTATCGTGCCTACAACATTCCAAGGAACGTCTATTACATTTGAAGTGTCTGTCGATGGCGCTACTTTTCATGCTTTAGATGATTATCAGGGTAATACAGTTACAATTTCAAACATTACCGCTGGTAATGCGGTAAACTGGCAGAAAACTGACCTTTCGCCATGGCAATACTTAAAATTGATTGCTGGCTCGGCTCAAACTTCTGATATATCAATTCAATGCATCTGCGAACCTTCATAATATGTCTTACGCCTGCGTCATACCTACAAATTACATTTTAATACAAGATGCAGCCGTTGAACCTATTACATTAAGTGAAATAAAAACCAACCTCAAAATCACCACAACAGACTATGACGCTATTTTGCAGCCAATGATAAAAACGGCCGTAACCAAAGGTGAGCAAATAACCGGTCGCGACTTTATAACTAAAAAATACAGAACGTTTATTGATTATTTTCCCGGAGATCAATTTGGCATTAAAATCTTAAAATCAAAGCTGCAAGCTATTGATCACATCAAATATTATAAAGATGATACTCTAGTTACTTTAGATGCCGCAGATTATTATATTACAGATGATGCTGATTATTCATATATCTTTTTAAAGTCTGGAAAAAGTTTTCCTAGGGATATTGACGATAGGGCTCAAGCGGTGCAAATTACTTTTGATGCTGGCTATGGTGACACGGCCGCAGACGTACCGCAAGGAATAAAACAAGCTTTAATTGCTTATATTGCCATGCTTTACAATAACGCTGGCGATTGCCCGCTTGACGAAGCGGACAATTTAGCATTTAACTTGCTATCAGGATATATTATAAGTGAATTACTATTTGATGTTATTTAAATGAAATGTCGCTCTTTAAAACCAGATTTGAACAAGGTTTGTATTGCAGATCTTAGTTCTAAAATAAAAATTCAAACAACCTCAGAAGCCTATAGCAATAACCCCGACACGGTACCAGTTGCGCAATTTGTGGATATAGTAGAGATGTGGGCTTTAATTAACACCGGTGAATCGTTTAATTATATTGACGGCGTGCAGACCGGTAATGCTATAAATACTGATTTTACTATCATGTATACCGCTGATATTGATTTTAAGCAGCGCTTATGGGTTGAATACGATGATAATAAATATAAGGTAATCTCAGTTAACAACATTAATCAAGCTGATAATTTTATTAGGTTAAGAACGATTGAAACTGGTGATAAAAATATAATTGCTAACCTAAGATGATTGAATTTAAAACTAACAATATTGAATTTTTACAGCAATTACATAAAGTCCCTACAGCTTTAAAAAGAGGTTTAAGGCAAGGCGCTGATGCCTCAGGTAAACAACTAATAAAAGCACTTGTTAAAGATATGAGATTACCAAAATCAGGGCGCACATATAGAACTTCTATTGGTAAAACTGGTAAAAAATTAAGATCTCCAAGGTCTTACAACGCGTCTGCACCAAGTGAAACGCCGGCTATTGTCACAGGTGAATTTAGAAGATCGCTAGGCTTCGAAGTGCAGGGCTCTTCACGGTTAGTATTTGGCTCTGGTAAAGATAATATGGCTCAATATGCTAAATTTCTAGAAGAGGGCACCAGCCGCATGAAGGCTAGAAAGCCACTACAAAGAACAGCAAAAAAGATGAATAATAAAATTGATAAAAATCTAGTAAGGGCAATACGTAAAGAATTAAAAAATATAAATATTCCAACTAGGAGGGTTAGCGCATGAAAGCATCAAGCATTGTAAATAGAATTAAAGCGGAATTAGCTACTTATACCGAAGGCTTTTCTAATCTTGTTGATATCAATAGCCTGACTTGCGCAGCCACAACAATTACCGCAACAGCTAATAATCATGGTTTAAATACTGGCGATTATATTACTGTCAAAGGTGCTAAGGAGCCCATCACACTAAGCTCATTAACAAGAAGCGATAATATCGTAACTGCAATTAGTGCTACCGATCACAAGCTTATTGATCCGTCTAAATATTCTGCTCAGTGGCTACCTATAATGGTAGAAATAACCGGAGCCAATCCTGCTGAATATAATGGTAGTTTTAAACTGCTTACCGTTGCCGATAATAATACATTTACTTTTGAGATCACCACCACGCCAGCATCACCGGCAGTGGCAGCAGGTCAACTGCTACTAGAAGATGAAAGCGGCTATAATGGATACAAGCAGGTTACGGTAACGACACCAAATGACTTTACTTATTCAACTTTACAAACTTTGCAATCTCCAGCAGCTGGCACTATAAAAATGTCGGTAGCAACTAAGGTCTCAAGCGTTGCATCACCAAATAACATTATTGATTATTACAATGAAAATGGAGCCGGCGTTTTAGATGATAGAATATTTGTCTATATTGATGATGATGTTGTTTATCGTAACGACACAGTCGGCAATGACATATCTTCACAGCAAAATAGCAATCTTGATTATTTTTATCAATTACAAGAAAATTTTTCAATATTTGTAGTCACGCCCGGTAAAGATAGCTTGCAAGGTATTCAAGCAGCGGATAGGGCTCGCTCTTATCGAGTGCCATTGTTAAAAGCAATAGCTAATTTTCAATTCGAGAGTGATTTGACTGATACAACTTACCAACCAGCTTATTACATAGGATCTTCAACAGATGATTATATTAAGGCTTTTTATGTTCAACGATTTGACTTTGGAGCTATTACTTACATACAAAATAGCGACGTTAATCAAGATAGCAATTCTTCATTACTTAAAGAGATTGATGCTATTGAACAAGATAAAAATTTAGAAATAAAAGTGGATTTTTGAAATTCACATTTATTCTACATTCAATTTATAATTTATTTTGATATATTAATATCATAATTAATAATTTTTTATGAAAGAAATAGAAATTAAAATAAACAAAGATTTAACAACCCCTAGCGGAAAATACAACGCTGGCACTCAATTAATTATCTTTGTAGATAGCGAAGGAACGCCGCTTGATCATTTTTGGCGCAGCAGACTAAAGGATTCAGCAATCGACGATTGTATTGAAATTGTTAATAAATCAACTAAAAAATCTAAAAAATAATGAGCAATCCACAAACAACAATTAACTTATTAAGTGCTCAAACGCCACAAAGACCTGACGACAGATCTATCCTCGTTATTGGTCAAAAGATTGGTGGCACTGCAACAGCAGGCGCTTTGGTAGAAGATATTATTTCAAAAGAGCAAGCTGCAACATCTTTTGGTCAAGGGTCTATGGTATATAAGGCTCTAGCAGCTATATTAGATAAATGCTCAATATCACTAGTGCAGCCAAAAATTGCAGCTATTTCTTTAGCTGATGCTGGCGGTGCAACTGCTGCAACTGCAACTTTGACATTTACAGGCACTGCAACAACGGCTGGCAAGATTGTAGTTTACATTGATTCAATTCAAAGAAAATATGAAGTTGATGTCGCAATAGGTGATATTGCATCTGATATCGCCACAAGCTTTGCTAGCAAAATTAATGCTGATGCTGACAGAGCGGTACAAGCTTCAGATGTAGGTGGTGTAATTACAATCACTGCTAGAAACGCAGGTTCTCAGGGTAATACAATTGGAACTCAATTCGATCTTGGTTTGTCTAAGGGTGTTACACTAGTAACTACCGCAATGTCGGGTGGCGCTACTGATCCAGCTTTAACTGGCTTATTTGATCCAATTGCTAATAAAAGATTTACTTCAATCGTTTATCCAGCGGAATATGGTATCGCAACCTTAACAACTGAAACAGAAGCAAGATTTAACGTTGATAATAAAGTTCTTGATGGCGTTGGTATTGTTGCTGTTACTGATACTTATACTAACCTTAACACTCAAGTCGATGCTCTTAATCAAAAGACTTTGGTTTATAGAGCTAACAAGCTAATTAATGATGCTGATTATCGTGGTGGTGCAGTTTTTGAATCTCCACTTGTTCTAGCAGCTAGAGCGGCAGCAATTAGAGAATTAAGGCTAACAGTTGATGCTAACACTTCTAGCTTGTCACCAAATGGCCAAGCTCAAGGTGGTTCGTTCTTTGGTGCTATACCTTACTTTAATACTCCAGAAGCAGGCTTGCCAGTTATTAAAAGCGGCAACGATTTCACTGACGCTGAGTCTAACGAGCTTAAAAATTCTGGTGCATGGTTGTTAAGCAATAATTCTAATAATACTACATTAATTTACGATGAAGCTGTAACAACTTACAAAACCAATTCGTTAGGGCAAGTTGATACAACTTATAAATACTTGAACTACGTTGATACTTTAACAATAGCCAGAGACTATATGTTTAAAAACATTAAAGCTGATTTCTCGCAGTCAATTTTGACAAGTGGTAAGTTGGTTGCAGGACGCCCAATGGTTAATGCAAAAAGCTTTGAAGGGACTCTAGTTGGTTATTACGCGACTTTATCTGGATTTAATGGCGACAATAACTATGTTCTTCTAGTTAATTCAGAAGCGGCTAAAAATCAATTTAGAGATGCAATTAGAAATAGCATTGTTGTTAACTTGGCAGAAGGAAAAATAACTACTGATATTTTAACTTCAATTAATACTCAGCTTAGAACAATTTTGATAAACATAACTCCAACCTTTGAATAATTAAATTATGGGAAATATAGTACAATTCGGCGATTTAGCAATCAACGGTCAACCAGTAGCATTAAATAGTGAACCAACATTGACTGATGGTGCTATTACTAGAATGAGTAACCCGCAAATTAACGGCGACACTATTATCACACAAGATATTTCAACTAATAAATCGACGATATCTATACCGGTAATGTGTAACCCTGAAAATAATGAGTTATTTGATACATTTTTTGCTAATGGTAATAACAATGTTATTACTTATGATGGAAAAAACTATTCAAGTGCGGTTATGACAGTAAAGCCGGAACGAAAAAACATGGAAGAGGCGACTTATGTATTTGAGTCAAATCCGCCTGCATAATAACTAAAATTTTATAATATGTCTAAGGAGCTAGAGATAAATTTGATTGAGCCAATTGATAGTCATTATAATGACAATGGTAAAAATGAGGTAAAAAAGATTGAGACGTTTTATTTTAAAGCGCCTAATTATAAACACAGGGACTTGACCTTAAAATTAAGACAAGACTTCTTGGGTGCAATGATTGGACTGGCAAAGGGTAGCGAAACTACTAGCCAACAACAAGAGCAATCAGATGAGGATTTTGATTTAGATGCAAAATCAATTAGACATATTATAACATTGGCAGGTAGCAACTTTGACGCTCCTAGTTTTTATAATAGTTTTACGGCGCTTTTCCTTAAAGAAATTTGCTTTAAGGATGAAGAGAAAAAACAAAAAGTTTTAAGCGCTGATTTGAACAATTTGTCACTTGGAGACTTGGATCAAATTATTGTTAGATATATTGAGGTTTTTTTTGCGAATTCGTGGATGAGCGTATTAAAATAGATGCTATTCTTTGTGATTTAGCATATATTTACGGCGGGGCTGCAAGTTTTGAATGGTTAGAAAACCAGCCGCTCTCAAGACTTGTTGTATTAAAACAAGAGTCTGAAAGAATCGCAAAAGAATCAAAGAAAGAATAAACATGGCAACATTCCAAAATGAATTCATATTTAAATTAATAGATAAGATCTCGCCTAAGCTTAAAAAAATTGAAAAGCAGATGGCTAAGACTACTGACAAAATTAAGCGTCAAACTGCAAAAGCTGGTGAAAGTTTTACAAAATTAGGTGATAAGATTGGTAACGTTGGCAAGAAAATGATGTCACTTGGTACGCGTGGTCTCATTACTGTTACAGCACCTCTTGCACTTCTTGGACGCACATTTATTAATGCAGCGTCAAATTATGAAGAAGCGGTCAATAAAGTTGATGTTGCTTTTGGTGGCGCTTCACAATCAGTAAAAGACTTTGCAAAAACAGCCGGTGAAAATTTTGGTATCGATAGGGGAAGGGCGCTAGATATGGCTGCTCTCTTTGGCGATATGGCAACTGGTATGGGTATAAATCAAAATAAAGCGGCGGGATTATCAAAACAGCTAGTATCCTTATCTGGTGATATGGCTTCATTTAAAAATGTAAGTGTTGAAAGGGCTTCTACCGCATTATCTGGCATCTTTACAAGCGAAACGGAAGCGCTTAAAAAGATGGGGATTGTTATGACGCAGGCTAATGTTGAAGATTTTGCTAGAAGTCGTGGAATAAAAAAGTCTATTAAAGATATGACGCAGGCTGAAAAAGTGATGACAAGATTTATGTTTGTTATTGATAAAAGCAAAAACTCAATTGGTGATTTTAAACGAACGAATGACTCTTATGCTAACTCAGTACGAAAGATGCAAACCAACTTTAACGATTTATCGATTTCTTTTGGTCAAAGGATGTTACCTACAGCCACTAAGTTTGCTAATGCGCTCGGCAATATATTCTTAATGATCAATAAAATCAGCCCGCAAAATAAAGATTTAATCATTAAAATAGGGGCTCTAGTTACCGCAATAGCACCTTTATTGATTGCTCTAGGGGGTCTAGCGGTCGCAATGAAGTTGTTAATTATACCGGGTGCAATATTAGCAGTTAAATTTGCAGCAATAGGAGGAGCGCTGTTTGGTGTTTATCAGATAATTAAGGTAGGTATAAATTTATTTACTGATTTTGATAATACAATAAATAAAATTATAACTACAGTAACAAATTTACCTAGAATACTAACAGAAGCTAAAAACAACTTACTTCAATTTATTGGTATAGATCCAATGAAAGGAAAGTTTGATGAAATGGCAAGAAGGCAGGAAGCTGCAGCGGCTAAGTTTAAGCTTGAACAAGCTGCAATGAACCAATCATTTTCATCTAACACAATGATTAATTCAAGAAATAAAACAGACGTAAGCGGAAATATTGCTGTTGAGATTTTAAGCGCTGAAAAAACAAAAACTAGAATAACACCCGCAAGAAATAGTGCTATAGGCTTTACCGGTAAAAATACAATTATAGGAGGGGCTTATTAATGACAGTTCTTAGACTATCATCACTACCACTAGCTGAACTAGGCGGGGTTGAATTTCATTATATAGACGGCTCCTTTCAAGGTGGACGTAAAACCGTTACTCATGAATATCCAAACTCAGATACTCGATATGTTGAAGATCTTGGTAGATTAGAAAATATTTACAATATTAATGCTAAAACTGACGATAACGTCAATAACAAGACCAGAGACGCGTTAATTAAAGTTTTGAATAGATCGGGTATAATTACCCTCGTTCACCCACGCTACGGCGAAAAAAACGTCGTTTGTAAGGGATATACTGCCTCAGATGATATCACAGAGCTTGGAGTAACTAATTTTTCTATTACTTTAGAGATTGCCTCAAGAAATATTTTGCCAGTTACGCAAAAGAAAAAAGGATTCTTAGCGGATCAAAAAAGTAAAATATTAGGCGAAAACGAAGCGGCTTTTGACGCCGGCGTTGATTCAGTTAAAAATGCCAAAGATAAATTTGATGATTTTAACGCTACTGTTAAAAAAGCGGCTCGGCAAGTAAACAGATTAGCTGATCAAGTGCAGGGCATAGGTGATTCTTTTGCTGATTTTTCAACTTCTATCAATGAAATTGTTAATTCATCATCTAGGCTAGTACAAGCCCCTTCAAAGTTGGCCGCTAGTTTTAGAACTGCCTTTGATAATTTAGGCGTTGCTTATGAGACATCCAAGCAGCTTTTCGGCGTCACCTCTTCTTTTGCTGGCTTTGATGAGCGTGACCAAGTAACTCTTGGCAATTCAGCACGTCAAAAATCAATCAGAAATAATCAAGATCAAATTAATAATTTTATTAACGTTGCAGCTCTTGCGACCGCCTTAGATGCAGCTGCAAATATTGATTATGAGACACTTGATGAACTAAATCAAACTAGAGAAGATATTGCTAATAGTTTTGATAAATTGCCAGATAATATAAATCAAGATTTACTTGATTCATTAAACGCTATGAGAAGAGCGACAAATGGCGTTTTGGATAATATAGGTCTATCAGTACCACGCGTTATTAATATTGATCAGGTGAACCCTTTACCGCTGCATATTTTAGTTTATTCTATGTATGGTAACCTTGACAGATTAGATCAAATAAGATTATTAAATAATTTTGTTGATACGTCGCAAGTTTCAGGCTCAATTAAATTGCTAAGCAATGGTTAGTTTTCAGCAATTTAAAGGTGTCGATAATAACTTAGAAATAGATATTAATGGTCAAAGATTTACTGGCTTTACTTATGCAAGCGTTGCAAGATCGATGGACGCCCTATGTGGCACGTTCTTCTTTTCAACTACTGTAAAAGAGGATGCTGACGGCCTTATTGCTAACGGCCTTAAGATGGATGACAAGGTGGAGATCTTTATTGATGATCAAAAAGTAATGACTGGCTATATTGAAGAGCTATCGATCGATGCTGACGTTAATAGTCACGAGCTTTCTTTTGGTGGCCGAGATATTACATCAGATATTATCGATAGCTCAATGCCAGAATTCTCTTATAATAATAGCAAAAACTTTAAAAATCTTATTGAAGGTGTTTTAAAAAAGGCAGATATTAAAATTAAAGTTATAAACAATTTAACAAGTCAGGATTTAGATACATTGAATTTTAATGCATTTGAAGGAGATGGAAAAGCTGCCAATCTCGATTCAACTATCTTTGATTTTTTTGATCATTTTGCTAAACAAAAACAAGTTTTATTATTAACTAATGAAAATGGTGATTTAGTTATAACCAGAGAGGAATCTAAGGTTAGCCCCGGAGCTTTAACTTGCAAAACAAATAATAACAACAACAATATTATATCAGCAAACGTCAATATAAATACTTATGAGCGATTTGCTAAGGTAAATATCTCAGCACAAGATAGTAATGCAGTTGATAAAAATTTAACTAATCAAGAAGGATTTGCAACAGATTCACAGATAAGAAAATCAAAACAACAAAGAATATTTTATCCCAATAAAACCACAGACCCTAATGCGCTGCAAAATATGAGTCAATGGCACGTCAATATGTATAAGGCAAAAGGCACTAGATACTCAACTGTAACGCAAGGCTATTATGCACAGCCTGTTAGTGAAATATTATGGGAAATAAATACTTTAGTTGACGTTGAAGATGATTTAACTACCGTCAAAGGTCAATATCTTATTGAGGGTTTTAGCTTTACCAAAGATGCTGACAGTGGTAGCGTTACACGGTTAAATATAGTAAATAAAGGCTCTTATTCTATAAAAAAAGAAATTGAAATAACAAAAGAGACCGGACTCAACAAATCAATCTTAGAAGAATTATTCAAAAAAGCAGGGATTTAATTTGAGGCATAATCCTCTTGCAAATATGATTTTTTATACTGACTCATAATTCTATTAAAATATTCTTCGCCAAGCTTATTAACGCTAACTAGAGAATTTGCAGGAACTAGACCCCTTTGACCATTAACAGCATGATATGCAACAATATTTGAGTCTTTAAGTTGTTTTATAGATAATATAATACCGGGTTTTGAAGTATTTATATAGTCACATTTAGCAGACGCAAACCATGATTTATTAACAATAGCATCAACTTTTTTTAGCATTCTGTTACACCTTTTAAATTGTTTGATACTACTTGCTGAAAGCGTATAAGGCTTAACATAATAATATTCTTCATATTTATAGTTTTTCACAACCCTAGCCATAACATCCATGGTCTCTTGGTGATTCATCGCTCTCCACCATTCATCATATGCTTTATAAGTAGTAAAATCATAATCTTTCGCAAAGCTATTTACTGGAAAAAATATTGCAAAAACTAAAACTAATCTAATTATCATTTTCATTATGCCTTTACTTTTGTTTGACCTGCGCTGCTAATGGTGCAAGCACCACCAACGCTATCTGTTATTATTGCATTTTCGTTTAATATCAAGCTGATTGCATCACCAAGCTTAACCTCCGGCGCATCTGCTTTAACTTCTGCAGTGCCTTCTAGTTTAATTTCTTGAGCTGTTATTTTAGCCTCAGTTGTAGCAGTTAACTCAATATTTGCTAGGGTTGTAGCTAGCAAATCTTTAGCGCCGGTTATTTCTATATCGCCGTTCGCCTTAAAAACCAACTTGCCACCTTGGTTAAAATTACCAACAGCAACCTCACTACTTTCAAGATCTGGCTGCACTTCTTGATTTATAGGTATAACAGCAGGATTTGATCTATCACCATGTAAAAACAATAACAAACCTAGACTATTATCATTTATCAAAATATTTGATGCGTAACCGTATGGCATCAATAGCTTAACATTCGTAAATAACGAATTATTGGCGCCGGTTACATCGGCAACCTTGCCGTCACATTTTGTTATTATAGCTCTCTCAAAATAATTTTTCATTTATTCTACATTCAAATTAATTTCAACAGTATTATTATATCACTATGATTTTTAAATTCAAGAAATTCAATGGCTATAGATATTAAATTAAATCAAGGTACTTACCATTGGGACATTGACTTCTCAGGTGGCGATATAGAAACCACTCAAGGTCTTGATAGTGCTATCTATTTATCTATCTTGTCTGAAAATAGAGCCTCAGCGTCACAAATAAAAGATGCTAGGCTGCGCAGAGGTCATTTTACTAATGAATTTAATAATATACAAAATAGCGAAGTAGGCTCTTTAGTTTGGTATTATTCAGGTCAAGTAGTAAATACTGAATCAAATGCAAGCTTAATACAAGAAGCAATTACAGATTCTTTATCTTGGATATTAGATCAGGGGATTGCATCAGATGTTGATGTAAGTGTTGTAAGGGTGGGTTCTGGTTTGACTGTTAGTATTGAGCTAAAAAGCGAACTTAAACCAGAAAATCAATATTATAATTTATTTTTTAATACAGTTAATTAATGGCTTTAACATATCCAACACAAGCAGATATTTCAAATACTTTGGTTAATGCCATGGTTGAGTCTGTAAATACAGGTCAAGCTGATACATCAAAACATATTGACCCAACTTTGGATCATAGCGTTATTAAAGGATTGGTTGATTCAACAACAGCCGGTATTTCTGATAATTATAATCTTGTTAAGTCCTTAGAAGTTCAGCTTTTTCCACAAACTGCAACAGGTGCTTTTTTAGATAGATGGTTAGCAACTTTTGGTATTACAAAGGCACCGGCCACTAAGGCGGAGGGTAGTGTTGTTTTTACTGGCACAGCATTGACTACAATTCCCGCCACTACTAATATTCAAAAAACTGATGGCACTTTATTTGAAACTTTAAGCGATACCCCAATTACAACAGAATCAATAGTTGTAAGTTCAATTACTAGACTTGGCTCTGTAGCTACTGTTACCACCCTTAACGCACACAATTTAGCGACTGGCGTATCAGCAACTATAAGCGGCGCAGATCAAGCAGATTACAACGTCACCGCCACAATTTCAGTGACTGGCACTAATAGCTTCACTTATGCGGTAGCTAATAATCCAGCAACGCCAGCGACCGGCACTATTTTAACAAGTGCCACTTTTGCACACGTTGCAGTTAGAGCTGTAGAATTTGGCAGCTCATCAAATACTGGAGCAGCTTCACAATTAAGCCTAGTTGCTGCAATACCTAATGTTGATAATATAGCCACCGTTGATTTTAGCGGTATAAGAGGTGGGTTAAATCAAGAAACAGACGAATCAGCAAGAGTGAGGTTGTTGACAAGAACAGCTAACATGACAAGCGCCTTTGCTAGTGCTGGTATTATCTCTTTTATTAAAAATGCTTATCCAACAATTACTAGGGTTTGGGTACAAGATGCAACGCCATCAGCTGGCTATGTCACAATCTATTTTACAGAAGATGCAGAAACAAATATTATACCAACAGGAGCGCAAGCTAACTTAGTTAAAAACACAATAATTGATCCTGCAACTGGTATCAAGCCAGCTAACACGCCGGATAGTTATGTTTTAGTATCTGGGCCGACGCCAGTAACACAAAACTTTGAATTTAGCGCATTGTCACCAAATACTCAAGATATGCGCGATTCGATAACAGAAGCCTTAAAAGATTATTTTAGATCTGCCTCAGTTAATGTTGAAACTAATGTTAATGCGAATCAATATAATTCTGTAATATCAAATGTAATTGATTCGAGCGGCAACACGCCAACCTATACTCTAACCACGCCAGCAGGTGATATAGCAGTTGCAACAGGAGAGTTGGCAATTTTAGGAACTATAACTTATCCCGGCGGGATAACAATATTAATACCATAAATGAGCTTGATACAAGAAAGGACAGTACAAGAAGAGGCTGGGGTATTAAGACAGTATTTGCCTGCAAACCCGCTTTATAGCGGCGATAATTTAAAAAAGGTTTTAGTAGGCCTTGCGGCTTCGTGGCTTGATTATAGAGCTTTTATTAATAGATTAGGTGATGAATATAACATAAACACTACAGAAGATTTAATATCTTCATGGGAGGGTTTTGTGGGGATACCTGATTCTTGCTTTAATATTGCATCTACAATTGAAGAAAGGCGGCAAAATGTATTATTGAAAATTGCTGGCCTAAACGTGACCACTGCTAGGCAATTTGAAAATATAGCGCAAATTTTAGGTTTTTCAATTCAAGTGACCTCAGGTATTGAAGAAGCAAGTTTTCCATTAACCTTTCCAGCAATATTATTAGGAGCTGGAGATTTAGGATTTACAATATTAGTTAAGATTGATTCAAGCTTAAAACCATCGGGATTTCCTTTGACTTTTCCTTTTGAATTTACAGGGGACGCTCCGAACATTTTACAATGTTTATTTAATAAAATAAAACCAGCAAATACACAAATAATTTTTAAATATATATAAATATGGCAAATTTTTCAGCAAACAAAAACACTGGCGATACTTTAACAGCGGCAGAATGGAACCAGACAGGATCTATCAACAACCTTATTCAATCAACTGGTCAAACTTTGTCAACTGCCGATTTAAACCAGTCGGCTAAGGCAGCGGCGCAATATGGCTCTGGTAACTATTTTACTGATTCTGGTGCTGCTAATGCTTACCTATTATCTCCAATCGGATCAATGCAATCAGCGGCTGCTTATTTTGACGGTATGGAAATTAGATTTAGAGCTGCAAATGCAAGTAGCGGAGCTTCAACTATTAATGTTAATTCGCTTGGTGCAAAGGCTATTAAGCAAGCAAACGGTGTTACTGATATCACCACTGAAATATCAACGACCGCTGATTCAATTTTAAGATTTGACAATGCTAATGATTGCTTTATTTATGATACAGGAATTAGCGCCGCAACTACTACCGCTGCCGGATTATCTCTTTTATCTTCTCCAATAACATTACAAAATAATGCCACAGATCCAAGTAATGATATGGATTTTAGCGCAGGTGTGATGCAATTTGATGATGG
>JAAHTH010001396.1_pt1 | contig 21227 bp, 21 predicted proteins | sample 6116091 | NCBI WGS metagenome assembly JAAHTH01 (sample SAMN13939990, study PRJNA603662) | sponge metagenome | isolation source: marine sponge | host: Mycale hentscheli | place: New Zealand | collected 2006 | reverse complement strand
ACAGACATCATACCAGAATCACTATGTCCGAGCATTAACGGGTGGCGCTATAGAAGACATTTAGCTTGGAACCCCAACAAAGTTGAATAACTTATGAGAAACAATATGATTTTTCAAGCTGTAAAAATCACAAACCAGCACATTAATTGATGGCGGTTTGTTTTTATACAGAGATGTGTCCACAGAGTAGGCCCGCGGGAGAAGGATTTTCTAGCCCACTTTCGGTCTAAAGCGCAGGATGATAGTTTAAAACGCCTATTTTGAAGTACCTATGGTGGCTGTATTTGAGTTAAGGCAAAATCTTTGTGATTGATTTTATGTGTCTATTTTTTGAGCTAAACTAAAAGTGTAGTTCACTGTTGTAAGGATGTATCATGGAAGCGATTAAAAAGATTAAAAAAAATAATTTATTGATTGCCACGCTTGGACTCGGGGTAGCTTTATTTGCGGCGCCGATTTTAGTCGAAGCAAATACCTTTGTATTTAGCCCTAAAACTTTAAAATGGAAGGCAATCAATAATAAAGGTAAAGTCATTCGTAGTGGCCGTGGTTCCGGCGGGCGTAGTTACTGCAAAGATATCAAGCGCTCTTGTAGAACGCCATCGGGTACTTATCATATTATCAGCAAGCGTGGGGCAGACTGCCGGTCTAGTCGATATCCTGTTGGGCGAGGTGGGGCGCGCATGCCGCACTGTATGTTTTTCAGTAAGCATTATGCCATTCATGGATCATCTGATGTACCGAATTATAATGCAAGTCATGGCTGTGTGCGTGTGAAACCAAAGGATGCACGTTGGTTACATAAAAATTTCATGCATATTGGCACAACAGTAATTATTAAATCATATTAACTTAAGCTGTCAGCTACTTTTATGCTAAGCTGTGCTTATCTTATTTTTTAGCATAAAAGTACGTTTTATTATGATATCTATCAAAACCCCAGAACAAATTGAAACCATGCGAGAAGCAGGGCGCCTTACAGCCAAAGTCTTAGAGGCTTTAAGCGAGATTATTCAGGCAGGCATGACCACCATGGATGTGGATGCTTTTTGCGAGGATTATATTCGTAATACTTTAGGGGCGACACCGGGTAGTAAAGGCCAATATGGCTACCCATACTCTGTGAACACCTCAATTAATCATGTGGTTTGTCATGGCATGCCTTCTGAAAAACAAGTGCTCAAAAAAGGTGATATTCTCAATGTTGATATTACTGTAATTTATAATGGCTTTTATGGCGATAGCAGTAAAATGTTTTGCATTGGTGATGTTATGCCTTTTGCAAAACGACTGGTTGATGTGACACAGCAATGTTTATATGCCGGTATTTCTATTGTAAAACCTGGTTGTACAATAGGAGATATAGGGCACACAATACAATCTTTGGCGGGTAAAAACGGATATTCGGTTGTTAGAGAATACTGTGGTCATGGTATTGGCCAAAAAATGCATGAAGATCCACAAGTGGTGCATTATGGTAAACCTGGGACAGGGGATGTATTAAAACCTGGTATGACATTTACGATTGAGCCCATGATTAACCAAGGCCGCGCTGAATTAAAACATCTCGAAAAAGATGGTTGGCGCATTGCTATTACAAAAGATAAAAAATTATCTGCACAGTGGGAACATACCTTGCTGGTTACCCCAACAGGTGTTGAGGTCTTAACCATGCGAGAAGAAGAACAAGAAGCGCTGAGCAAGATGCTTTAATTATTTGTTTTTAGTCATCATCATCTTCATCAACGCTAAACGACGAACCACAGCCGCACGTTGTTTTAGCGTTAGGGTTACGGATGACAAAGCGTTCCCCCTGAATTTCTTTGACATAGTCAATTTCGGCTTCTTTTAAATATTGAATGCTCATTGAATCAATCAGCAGCTTGACTTCGGCTGAGCCATCTGAACATTGTTGCTTAACAATAGTATCATCAACTGCTTCTGCTTTATCAAACGTAAAACCGTATTGAAAACCAGAGCAGCCACCGCCTGTGACATAAATTCTTAGTTTTAAGTCTGGCTCTTGTTCTTCTTGTATCAGTTCAGAGACTTTGTCTGCTGCACTGACAGAAAAATTAACGTTCATGCTCATCGAATTACATCCTCAATTACGGCGCCACCCAAACAAATATTTTTATCATAAAAAACAATATATTGCCCAATGGTGATGGCACGTTGTGGGCTAGAGAACAGTATAACATGTTTCTGATGGTCTTTATTTTTATTTGTATTTTTGCTGATATCTTCTGGCGAAATCATGCAGGCTTGCTCGGTTTGTCTATAGCGTGTTTTTGCAAAACAGGTTTTAGGAAAATCTAGCTCTGATTGCGCTTCTAACCAATGAATAGGGCCGCAAATTAGACCATCGGCATATAGCATGGGATGTTCACTGCCTTGCGCGATGACTAAAATATTATTCTTTAAGTCTTTATCTACAACGTACCAGGGTGCGTCTATTGCATCTCGTAAGCCACCAATATTTAAGCCCTGGCGTTGACCAATGGTATAAAACATCAGGCCGTCATGTTGCCCTAGGACATCTCCTGTGGTGTTTTGTATTGCACCTGGCGTTGCGAGCATAAATTCATTGAGAAATTGCTTGAACGGTCGTTCGCCAATGAAACATAAGCCTGTCGAGTCTTTTTTGGCATGCGTTTTTAAATTTAATTTTTTCGCAATCTCACGAATTTGAGGTTTAAAATAATCACCGATTGGAAAATAAACCTGTTTTAAGACTTCGGGTTTGATGGCGTGTAAAAAATAAGTTTGATCTTTATCGCGATCTTTTGCTTTACAAAGCTTATTATTTTTATCAATGCGTGCATAATGGCCCGTTGCAATGGCATCTGCACCCAAACTTAGCGCATGTTTTAAGAATAAATTAAACTTGATTTCTTTGTTACATAATACATCGGGATTAGGGGTTCGCCCACGCTCATATTCTGAGAGTACATGTTCAAACACTTGATGCCAATAAGCTTCTGCGAAATTAACTTGATGCAACGGTATGTTTAATTGTGCACAGACGGCTTCTGCATCGGCTAAATCTGCAGCGGCAGCACAGTAACCGGGTTTATCATCTTGCTCCCAGTTTTTCATGAACAGACCTTCCACTTCAAAGCCTTGTTCTAATAAAAGATGTGCCGCAACGGACGAATCAACGCCACCAGACATCCCGACGATTATTTTTTTTGCCATAATATTTGCTTATATATTTGCTTATAAAAGCGCTATTTTAGCAAAAAAATCATAGAAACGGGAACTTATCTCTTGGTTTATATTGAAAAACTCGGTAGAATTACCCCCCAATAGAAATTAAATAGAACGCACTTTGGTTTAGGAGTAAGGTACAATGGCAGTTCAGCAGAATAGAAGAACACGGTCGACACGTAACAAACGTCGTTTTCATGATCAATTAAAACAACCGACTTTATGTGTGAATGCAACCACAGGTGAAACACATATGCGTCATCATATTACACCTGACGGCTACGATTGTCGTGGTGAGCGTCGCGTTTTAGACAACGATACGATGTACGAAGAAGACGACGAGTAGTTCATTTGAAAACCTTGACGGTTTCAGTTGATGTTATGGGTGGTGATCATGGCTTGAGTGTCACGATACCTGCTTGTATAGCTGCTGTAAAAAAAAATCCAGCTTTACATTTATTGCTTGTCGGTGATCAAGCAACAATACAAAGCGATTTGCTCAAACACGGTTTAGCAGATAACCCACAGCTGACAGTTGTGCATGCGCCAGAAACCGTTGATATGGACGAGCTGCCTTCTAACGCACTGAGGAAGAAGAAAAAATCTTCTATGCGCATTGCTATTAATTTAGTCAAAGAAGGCCAGGCTGAAGCCTGTGTGAGTGCTGGTAATACAGGGGCCTTAATGGCCACGGCTCGTTTTGTATTAAAAACGCTCCCAGGGATTGACAGACCTGCAATTATTGCTGAGCTACCCACCAAGCAGAATAAAACCCGTGTGATTGACCTCGGTGCCAATGTTGATTCAACTGCAGAGCAATTATTTCAATTTGCCGTGATGGGTTCTGCTTTGATTAAAGCGGTTGATCACAAAGATAAACCGACTGTTGCTGCGCTAAACGTCGGTGTCGAAGAAATAAAAGGCAATGACCAAGTGAAGCAAACAGCTCAAATGCTGTCTGATTGCGATGTCATGAACTATGTCGGCTATGTCGAAGGCAATGACTTTTATTCAGGTGAAGTAGATTTAATTGTCTGTGATGGCTTTGTTGGAAATGTCGCGCTCAAATCAAGTGAAGGCCTCTATAAATTAATTTACACAGTGCTCCAAGAATCATTCAGAAAAAATATTTGGACCAAATTGATTGGCGTATTATCTCGTCCTATTTTAATGCAGTTAAAAAAACGAATGGATCCTGCGCGATACAACGGCGCAACTTTAATTGGCCTGAATGGTATTGTTGTAAAAAGTCATGGAGGGGCGTCTGAAACAGCATTTCAATTTGCCTTAGAGCAAGCAGCACTTCAAGTAGAAAATCAAGTGGTTGATTTGGTTCGCAAACAAATTTCAAGCTTTGTCGCACAAGGCGTATCATTATGAGTAATATCTTGAGTAATATTTTATGACGAATAACAGTGAGATGATTTCCGCGTCGCAAAAAGCTTTTGTCTTTCCGGGGCAGGGCTCTCAGTCTTTAGGAATGCTTAGCGAACTCAATACACAGTATCCTGTTATTCAAGATGTGTTTACCTGTGTATCTGATGCCTTAGGCTATGATGTTTGGCAGCTGACACAAATTGGTCCTGTGGAGCAGCTGAATCAAACCGAATATACACAAGTTGCGATGCTAACGGCTGATGTGGCTGTTTACCGAGTGCTTGAGCAATATGGCTTAGATGCACGTATTTCAGCAGGGCATAGCCTCGGTGAGTATGCCGCTTTAGTGTGTGCTGATGCCATTGATTTAGCAGATGCTGCAAAACTTGTTGAAGCGCGTGGCCGTCTTATGCAAGAAAATGTTCCGCTTGGCTTAGGCGCTATGGCAGCAATCGTTGGTTTAACCGATGAGCAAGTCGAAACACTCTGTCAGCATGTTTCGACCGTGTCAGCACATGTTAGCCCTGCAAACTATAATGCCATCGGTCAGGTGGTAATTGCGGGACACACAGAAGCTGTCAAATCCGCCATGGCTGAAGCAGATGCCCTTGGCGCGCGGCTTGCGCGTGAAATTCCTGTGAGTGTACCTTGTCACTGTGACTTACTGTCTGAGGCTGCTTCAAAATTTCAAGATGTTTTAAATAATACAGCCATCAAAAGCCCGTCACGCGCTGTGATTAGCAATGTTGATTTAAGTATTCATGATGCACCAGATACCATGCGAAGATTATTAGCTAAACAGCTATATAGTCCGGTTAGGTGGGTCGAAACAATTCAAGCTATGCAACAAGCCGGTATTACGCAAGTGATAGAATGTGGGCCTGGTGGTGTATTGGCTGGTTTAATTAAACGGATTGACCGCTCAATTTCAGCCTATAGTATTAATACACCGGCTCATCTTGAAAAAATCCTAAGCCTTGAAGGGATCTCTAAATGATAAATTTTAATTTGAATAATAAAGTTGCACTGGTCACGGGTGCAAGTCGTGGTATTGGAATGGCTATTGCCAAAACATTGGCGGAACAAGGTGCTTATGTGATTGGGACAGCAACCACGGATACAGGTGCTGCACGTATTACGACCTACCTAAAAGAAGCAAACCTAACGGGTGAAGGCGCTGTGCTCAATGTCACCAGTTCAGATAGCGTCAATGCATTATTAAAAGCATTAGATAGCGCTGAAAAAACACCTCATATTTTAGTGAATAATGCCGGGATTACGGCTGATAACTTATTACTTCGTATGAGTGACGAAGAATGGGATAGTGTGATTGCAACCAATTTAAGTGCTGTTTTTAGACTCACACGTGCCGTAATTAAGCCAATGTTTCGGGCAAGATCGGGTCGAATTATTAATATTGGTTCGGTGGTTGGTTCAAGTGGTAACCCAGGACAAGCGAATTATACCGCTGCAAAAGCTGGATTAATTGGATTTTCAAAGTCATTAGCACAAGAGATTGGTAGCCGAAATATTACTGTCAACTTAGTCTCGCCAGGTTTTATTAATACAGAGATGACCGATGTATTACCTGATTTGGTTAAATCTGAAATGAAAAAACGAATTCCTGTTAAACGTTTTGGTACACCAGAAGATATTGCAGCAACAGTTGCTTTTCTTGCCTCAGATGCGGCAAACTATATTACAGGAGAAACCATTCACGTGAATGGTGGCATGTACATGAATTAAAAAAAATTGTTACACTAGTGTTTTTGTATTTAAGTAAATTTTAATTTTTATTAATCGAAAGAGGAACAAAAGGTTATGAGTGCAAATAGTACAGTAGCAGAAAGAGTCCGTAAAATTGTTGCTGAACAATTGGGCGTAAAAGAAGAAGAATTGAAAAATGACGCTTCTTTTGTCGATGATTTAGGTGCCGATTCGTTAGATACAGTTGAATTAGTGATGGCTTTAGAAGAAGAATTTGAAACAGAAATTCCTGATGAAAAAGCAGAGCAAATAACAACGGTACAAGGTGCAATTGATTACATCGATTCTAACTTTAAGAGTCAAGAAGATTAATCTATGACAAAAAGACGTGTAGTAGTCACAGGTCTTGGTATGTTAACGCCCGTCGGGCTTAACGTGGATGAGACCTGGAAAAACATTCTAGCTGGTGTGAGTGGTGCGGGTCCTGTCGAAGATTTTGATACGTCGGATTACTCAACCAAATTTTGGGCAAAAGTAAAAGGTTTTAATCCTGAGGATTATGACATACCAGCAAAAGATGCCCGAAAAATGGATCCATTCACACAGTATGGTGTGGCTGCTGCAAAAGAAGCACTCGCTGATTCAAAGCTTGAAATAACCGATGCCTTATCGCATCGAGCGGGTGTTTCGGTTGGTTCTGGTATTGGTGGCATACAAACCATTACCAACAACCAAGATCGTTTGACTCAATCCGGCCCTCGAAAGGTTTCGCCTTTTTTTATTCCTGCTGGCATTGTGAATATGGTAGCAGGACAAATCTCTATTAAGCACAACCTAAAAGGTCCTAATATATCTGTTGTAACAGCTTGTACCTCAGGAACACATAGCATTGGTTTTGGTGGACGCATGATTGCGTATGGTGATGCCGATGTGATGGTTTGTGGCGGTGCGGAAATGACCTTAACCCCGTTATGCCTTGCAGGTTTTAGTGCTGTTCGTGCACTTTCAAAGCGTAACGATGACCCTAAAAAAGCATCTAGACCTTGGGATAAAGACCGTGATGGTTTTTTGATGGGAGACGGAGCAGGTGTTTTAGTGCTTGAAGAGTATGAGCATGCTAAAGCACGTGGCGCTAAAATTTACGCTGAGCTCGTAGGTTTTGGTATGTCAGGCGATGCGTATCATATCACTTCTCCAGATGAAGATGCAGCTGGTGCAACTGCTGGCATGGCAGCAGCCATCAAAGATGCTGGTATCTCACCAAATCAAGTTGATTATATTAATGCACACGGTACATCTACTTATCTAAACGACAGAAACGAAACGATTGCAATCAAACGTTTATTTGAAGAACATGCTTATAAACTAGCAGTCAGTTCTACTAAATCAATGACCGGACATTTACTAGGTGCTGCAGGTGCGATTGAGGCTATTTTTAGTATTCTTGCGATTCGTGATCAAGTTGCACCCCCTACGATTAATTTAGATAACCCTGATGAAGGCTGTGATTTAAATTATGTTGCACACACGCCACAGAAACGCGATATCAACTATGTTCTAAGTAATTCTTTAGGATTTGGTGGTACGAACGGGGCTTTGTTATTTAAAAAAATTGAGTCCTAAAACATGGCCATTCAGCCAGGCCAGTTTATTATACTCGAAGGCTTAGAAGGCGCTGGAAAATCAACAGCGCTGACAACGATTAAACGTTTTTTAACGCCTTATGTTCCTGAATTAATCACGACACGAGAGCCTGGTGGCACCCATGTGGGTGAAACCGTTCGTGAGTTAATTAAGCAGGCACCTGAATCAGAACCACTGTCCTCTCATGCTGAGCTGCTTTTATTTTATGCTGCACGTGTTCAACTTATCGAACAAGTGATTCAGCCGGCCTTGGCACGTGGTGCATGGGTATTAGCCGATCGATTCGAACTATCCACCTGGGCTTATCAAGGTGGTGGACGAGGATTAGACAAAAAAATGATTCAACATTTATCAGATTTTTGTGTTCAAAACCTTTGTCCTGATTTAATTTTATTTTTAGATTTACCGGCAGAGCAAGGTCGAAAGCGTATTTTAGAACGCGGTCATATCGATAGAATAGAACAAGAACCGATGGATTTTTTTAACCGGGTCTATACCGCTTATCATGAAAAACTGCACACATTAGATCAAGCCGTATTAATCGACGCAAGTAAGCCACTTGCTATGGTACAGCACCTTATTAGAACAACTTTAGAGCACCATATGGTATCTCATGGCATCGAACTTATTTAATCAAGATTTATTTCATCAGCCATTGCCACAAGCACTGCTTCTCATTGGAACAGAGCATACCAATGCGCTTGATATAGCATATCAACGCATTGCACAGATATTTTGTGAGGCATCTTCACACAGTTCAGAAAAAAATTGCGGGACTTGTCGAGCTTGTTTGTTTATGAAACAAAAGACACATCCAGATGTTCTCTTGATAGCACCAGACAAACCAGGTGCTGCTATTAAAATTGACCAAATTCGGGCATTACAGCATCAAGTGTATCAGACACCACAATTCGCAAAAAATCGGATGGTTATCATTCATCCAGCCAATGAGCTTAATCGTGCTGCTGCAAATGCTTTACTAAAAGTACTTGAAGAGCCACCGAAGCATATTTACTTTATGCTGATTGCAACACACATAGACACACTCCCTAAAACCATTATGAGCCGATGCCAAGTCTATTATATTGCTGAGCCTGTTCTGGATTTAGATATAAAAACACAGAATTATTTAAATATGGGTATGCATTATGAAGATACTTCGCCGCGCGGCATTTTATTTAAACATCAACATGAGATAATTGCTAAGCTCTCAGCTTTATCAACACAGCATACATCGGTTTGTGCACTTGCAGCCGAATATTCAAAATACGCATTGGCTGATATGTTATGGTTTTTACATGTATTAACGGCGACAGTCTTACAATATCAACTTACTTCAACGCATGCGGCTTTATCAGACACACACTTGCAGCAACTGCTAAAGCAGCATGATCCAATTCACTACTTTAAGCAATTGGATTTAATTTTAGCGTTTACAAAAAAACTGAATCAAGACATTCCATTAAACCCAACTTTAACGCTCGAAGCATTATTAATAGGATATATATGAAAGCAGCATTGATTGATTCACATTGTCATCTTAATCAATTGGACTTAAGTGCTTTTGATGATAACTTAGATAATGCGTTAGATGCAGCACGTGCAGCAGGTGTTCAGCATTTTTTGTCCGTGTGTATTACACCAGATGATATTGAAGCATTACATGCACTCACGAACAAACATGCTGATATTAGTATGTCAGTTGGTGTGCACCCTAACGAAGTGACACATCATTATTTAACACAAAAAAAATTACATCAACTTGCAGATGCGCCTGACTGTATTGCAATTGGCGAAACAGGACTCGATTACTTTAGAACGGAAACACCCGAAGCGTGTCATACACAACGCGAGAGTTTCAGACATCATATTCGAGTGGCAAAAGAACACCAAAAACCTTTGATTATTCATACCCGTGCAGCAGCAGAAGATACCTTAAAAATCCTAGAAGAAGAAAGAGCGGATACAATTGGCGGTGTTATGCATTGCTTTTCAGAAAACTGGGAGATTGCACGTCGCGCATTAGATCTTAATTTTTATATTTCTTTTTCAGGGATTGTAACGTTTAAAAATGCGCATGTATTGCATGATGTTGCAAAGAAAGTACCGTTAGATAGAATGCTGATAGAAACCGACTCGCCGTATTTAGCCCCTACACCTTATCGTGGTAAACCAAATCACCCTGCTTGGGTTCAGCATGTTGCCGAAGCGATTAGCCATTTACGTGAAACATCTTATGAGAATATAGCACGGGAAACCACGCTAAATTTTTATCGCTGTTTTAACCTAGCAATACCATCATGAGTGATTTATATATTGGGTTGATGTCTGGCACCAGTATGGATGGTGTTGATGCTGCATTAATAAACACACAAAAAAATGAGTTAATTGCAGGTCTTACGCTGCCATATTCTAAAAAATTACAGGCAGAATTACTTGCATTTGATGCAGATAAGACTTATACAGCACAAACGTTTTTAGCTCTGAACCATCAATTAGGTCATGCTTTTTCTGATGCCGCTTTAGCATTACTCAAAAAAACAAATTATCAATCAGACAATATCACAGCCATTGGCAGTCATGGGCAAACACTTTATCATGCGCCTGATGCTGATATTCCAACGACCTTGCAGTTGGCTTGCCCACATACGATTGCAGAAAAAACAGGCATTACAGTGGTTGCTGATTTTAGAACACGTGATTTAATCTTAGGCGGGCAGGGGGCACCGTTTGCTCCGTATTACCACCAAGAACTACTTAAAAACAAAAATATACCCGTCATAATGGTTAATATAGGCGGCATATCTAATGTCAGCGTCTTGTCTCAAACAGCGCCTCCTATTGGCTATGATACGGGCCCGGGTAATGCTTTAATGGATGCATGGATTAAAAAAAATAAGAATTTATTTTTTGATAAAAACGGAGATTGGGCTGCCAGTGGTGATTTAATACCTGAATTACTAAATAGATTACTAGCAGATGCTTTTTTTAAAAAAACAGCGCCTAAAAGCATTGATAAAGCTTATTACGCATTAGATTGGATTGAGCAACATATAAAAGATAATGATAAGCCAGAAGATGTACAAGCGACATTGCTTCATCTCACAGCACATAGCATTGCAGATGCAATTCAAGCCGAATCTTCTTCTGCTGAGCAAGTATTGGTCTGTGGTGGTGGCGCACATAATCAGGCCTTAATGCAAACACTGAAACATTATTTACCCCATCATGAAGTAACAACAACCCGTGCTGTTGATATGAGTCCAGATTACCTCGAGGCTATGATGTTTGCATGGCTTGCTGAGCAAGCCATACTAAAAAAACCATTGGATCTAACACATATAACAGGCGCTAGCAAAGCCGGTATTTTAGGCGCTATTTATCCCGTTTAAGTCTGTTCCAAATGCACCAGATGTGTATGTACATCGATTAGAAAATAGCGACTAAATTCCTCAAAAGAATTGACAATAGGCCACTGCGCTCGAGAATCACAAACACGCATCATTTCCATTTTAAAAATAGGTAAAAAATATTTTTTTACAAACGGATGCACGTCTTTTAAGGCCTTAAAATTTTTAATCATCACGGTTGCATTTTCGGTTAGATGAGACAGTGTCACCGTTTCAACTAAAGTTGCAAAATCGCCATGGTCTTCTTCTGCTTCTGCTTCTGCTTGTACATGCATTTTTTTCAAAAAAAATGAACGGGGCTTTACACGTAATAATTGCTGGCCACTTTCAAACGAAGATTCCAAAACAATAATATGATCGTGTATTTCGAATTTAAAGCAGCATAAAAAATCAAGAAAACTTGCATTTAGATTTAACAGTGCTTCTTCTCCAAGCCAGCGTTTTATTTCATATTGGAACATGAAGAGAAAATTTTTCTCAAGCGTCTCTAGTAATGCATCGTCTGATTCATGCGTAGGCAGGGTATAAGCCGTTGTATCCGTTTGCAATAATTTAAGATTAGGCAATGCGGCTTCGGGTAATTGCCCTGCCAAAAAAGGTAAAAACGCAGGGGTTGGCTTTAATAAAATAACTTCTCGTGCTTTCAGTTGCATCATAACTCTCCTTACATTTGCTCTATTGCGAGTACAAACTTGAAAAGCTACATCTACAGCAACATCTTGTATCCCTTTTTGAAAGGGAAGACAATTAGATTAACACTTGTTTAAAATAAATTACAAGCTGTTTTTGTTTTTTATTTTACGCGCCATAAAGTTCTTGATAGTTTCGCATGCGTTCAAGCTGTTTTTTTTCAGTGTTACTTTCTAAGTAATCCATCAAATCACTCAAGGTGATAATGGAAAAAACATCGATGCCTTCGGATTTTATTTCTTGAATTGCGGAAAGTTTGTTTTGAGTTGTGCCGCGCTCTTCTCTATCTAAAGCAATCACAACAGTGTCTAATACACCACCTTCAGCAGCAATAAGTGCCTGTGATTCTCGAAAAGCGGTGCCTGCTGTAATCACATCATCAATCATCACCACTTTTTTATTTTTTAGTGGTGCTCCTATAAGCGCTCCACCTTCACCATGTGTTTTAATTTCTTTGCGATTAAAGGTAATGTCCATGTTAATGCCTTGCTCAGCACAAGCGATTGCTGTTGCTGTACCAAGTGGTAAACCTTTATAGGCAGGACCAAATAAGTGTCTTGCTTCTGGTTTGTTTTGAATTAAAATATTCGCATAAAAAGTACCCACAAGATGCAAAATATCGCCTTGATAAAACAACCCTGCATTAAAAAAATAAGGGCTCACCCGGCCGGATTTTAAAGTAAATTCGCCCCATCTGAGTATTTTTTTATCTAGTATCGTTCGAATAAATGCTTTTTTTTCAAAATTCATACAAATAATCCCATGAAAAACATTAACAAAATAAAAAAAACTGGTATGCTAACTGATAGAGGGCGTGTGAGCCAGTCCTCTTGATTTAAATAATCTGTTTCAGAATGTAATGTTTTTAATGCTGTTTAATACTATTAAGGATAATAAGTATGTCAGATCGAGAAACGGGCCATGTAAAGTGGTTTAATGAAAAAAAAGGATTTGGTTTTATTTTAAACGAAAGTGGCGAAGATATTTTTGTGCATTACAAAGATATTCAAGGCGTTGGGTTTAAAACACTTGAAGAAAAAGAACAGGTCAGTTTTAAGCTCGATAAAGGACCTAAAGGCTTAAAAGCACAAGATGTTATGCGTCTTGAAGCGGCTGAGGCTGAAGCTTAGTATTATCTGCTAGCCAGTCTTGAGCCGGTAAGTAACGCTCATAAAGCGCAGCTTCGGGTGTGTTTGGCGCTGGATGCCACTGATATGTCCAGTTCGCTTCAGGCGGCAGTGACATCAAGATGGATTCTGTTCGTCCACCGGATTGTAAGCCAAACAAAGTGCCTCTATCATAAATCAAATTAAACTCGACATAACGACCACGTCGATATGCCTGAAATTTTTTCTGCTCAGAGGCAAAGCGAATATCTTTACGTTTTTCAACAATAGGAATATATGCTTTTAGATAGGCATTTCCTATGCTTTTCATCAGTCCAAAACTATGTTCAAAACTATGTTTTGCATAATCATCAAAGAATAAACCGCCTATACCACGGGCTTCATCTCGATGTTTTAAATAAAAATAATCATCACACCATGCTTTAAATTGAGGATAAATATTTTTTCCGAACGGTTGGCAGGCATCTTTTGCAGTGGCATGCCAATGCACACAATCTTCATGAAAACCATAGTATGGCGTTAAATCAAAACCGCCACCAAACCACCAAACTGGGGGCATATCATCTCGCTCAGCCACAAAAAACCGAACATTTGCATGTGATGTAGGGACATAAGGATTATTCGGGTGAATCACCAAAGAAACACCGAGTGCACGAAAACGGCAACCTGCCAGTTCAGGGCGATTTGCTGTTGCTGATGGCGGCAGAGTACCGCCATGTACTTCTGAAAAATTAACCCCTGCTTTTTCAAATACAGCACCGTCTAGCAGTACACGCGACATGCCACCGCCGCCACCAGTACGCGTCCAGCTGTCTTCTATAAAACTGGCTTTGCCATCGATGGTTTCAAGTGCTTCACAAATATTTTTTTGTAATCCCAATAGATATTCTCGAATATTGTCTAAAGCATTTGAAGGCAGGCTTAAAGGCGACATGCTTGATGTTCTCATATATTTTTTTAAAAATTAAGGCTATTTTAAGCTCAAGTTTGTTAAACTACAATCTAAATTTTTTGGATTGTTAAGATATTTTAGCCATGTTATTTTCACCACTTGCTATCGCACCTATGATTGATTGGACGCATACGCACTTTAGGGTATTGATGCGATTGCTTGCGCCCGAAGCGCTACTGTATACCGAGATGCAAACCCCAGAAGCAATCCAGCATCATCCAGCACGTGCACTTGCAATGCATCCTGCTGAAACACCTGTTGCGTTACAATTAGGGGGTTCAAGTCCTATTTTATTAGCCAATGCAGCCAAGCAGGCAGAAGCCGTTGGTTTTTCTGAAATTAATTTGAATTTAGGCTGTCCAAGCCCACGTGTTTTATCTGGAAATTTTGGCGCGTCGCTCATGACACAGCCAGAACGTGTAGCCGAGTGTATTACAGCCATCAAACAAGCGGTATCGATTCCTGTGACCGCAAAAACACGTATTGGCGTTGATCAACAAGATAGCTATGCATTCTTCGAAGCATTTATTCATATGCTGTGTGATGCAGGGTGCGATAAATTAATTGTTCATGCACGAAAAGCTTGGCTGAGTGGCTTAAATCCAAAACAAAACCGCACCATTCCGCCATTACATTATGATTATGTTTATCGAATCAAGGCGACCGTGCCGCCCCATATTCCTATTGTTATTAATGGACACATAGAAACCATCGAGACAGTACGCGCGCAACTTAAACGACTGGATGGGGTCATGATTGGGCGGCTTGCCTGCCGTGACCCATATGCTATTGCAAACTTACATCATGCGTTATATCCAAGCATTGCAAAACCCTCAAGAACAGAGGTGCTAGAAGCCTATTTAAGCTATGCAGCAACTCAAAAAACAGTCCCGAATTCTCTTTTAATAAAGCCTATTTTAAATCTTGTACATGGGCTGCCGCATGCACGCGCTTTTAAACAGAGTTTATTAGATACCCAAAGTTTTTCTGATTCTTTATCTATTTCTGCTTTAACACAGAAACTTAATAGAATGGAGCGCGCTTTTAATGGATTTTCTGCGTCAACTCTAGTAAATTAGGCAACTATTATTTAAACGCTTATCTTAAATCTTAAGGTCAAACACACAGTTCAAACATAAGGATTATTCAGGCATGTTAACGACGTTATTTAAAAAAGTATTAGGCAGTCGAAACGAACGAACCTTAAGACGTATGCAGAAAACAGTACTTGAAATTAATGCCTTTGAAGCAGGCATGCAAGCTTTAAGTGATGAGGCCTTAGCAGCAAAAACAAATGACTTTCGAACACGTATTGACCAAGGCGAAGGCTTAGATGTTTTACTGCCCGAAGCCTTTGCCGTGGTACGGGAAACCTCTGTTAGAACCTTAAGCTTACGCCATTTTGATGTGCAACTGATTGGTGGCATGGTCTTGCACGAAGGTAATATTGCTGAAATGGGCACAGGGGAGGGGAAAACCCTCATGGCAACCCTCGCAGCTTATTTAAATGCGATTACAAACAAAGGCGTACACATTGTCACAACCAATGATTATTTAGCAAAACGTGACTCAGAGTGGATGAAACCTGTTTTTGAGTTTTTAGGGTTAACCGTTGGCGTTATTCATGACGATATGACACATGCTGAAAAAAAAGCAGTGTATCACACGGATATTTTATACGGCACAAACAACGAATTTGGGTTTGATTATTTACGCGATAACATGGCGTTTGGCCCAGAAGAAAAAGTGCAACGTGCACTTCACTTTGCTATTGTCGATGAAGTCGACTCTATTCTAATTGACGAAGCACGAACCCCGTTGATTATATCCGGTGCTGCGGAAGACAGTTCAGCTTTATATCTCAAAGTGAATCAAATTATTCCAAAACTTGTATTACAACCCGGAACAGAAGATAGCAATCTATTAGAAAAAAACTCAAAATCAGATTCAGAAGCAGCGCAACAAGCTTCGGGAGATTATACGGTTGATGAAAAACAAAAACAGGTCTATTTGACTGAAACCGGACATCAACATATTGAAAAACTATTAAATCAAGCGGGTTTACTGGCATCAGGCGAAAGTTTATATCATGCAAATAATATTGTCCTAATGCATCATGTTAACGCAGGCTTGCGGGCCCATGTGATGTTCCATCGAGATGTAGATTACATTGTACAAAACAAACAAGTAGTGATTGTGGATGAGCACACGGGCCGGACTATGCCTGGGCGACGTTGGTCAGAAGGCTTACATCAAGCGACAGAAGCCAAAGAAGGCGTGCCGATTGAAAACGAAAACCAAACCTTGGCCTCTATTACGTTTCAAAATTTCTTTAGAATTTACGATAAACTGGCAGGGATGACAGGTACTGCAGATACCGAAGCGTATGAATTTCAACAGATTTATGACCTAGAAGTTGTTGCCATTCCAACAAACAAGCCGATGATTAGAATTAACGAGCCTGACTTGGTTTATTTAACGCAGGCAGATAAATATCAGGCTGTTATTGAGGATATTATCGATTGTAAAAAGCGTAAACAACCGGTGCTTGTGGGCACGGCATCTATCGAAGCGTCTGAGCACCTGCATTTATTACTGAAAAAAGCGAAAATAAAGCATCAAGTCCTCAATGCAAAATTTCATGAAAAAGAAGCACATATTATTGCTGAGGCTGGAAGACCAGGGGCCATTACCATTGCAACCAATATGGCGGGTCGAGGAACCGATATTGTATTAGGTGGTAGTTTGAATGCTGAACTTGAAGCGTTACCTGAAGATGCCAGTAGCGCGGACCGTGATGTATTAGCAAAAGATTGGCAGGAGCGACATGATGAGGTGATAAAAGCAGGGGGGCTTCGCATTATTGCCTCTGAACGTCATGAATCAAGACGTATTGATAATCAATTAAGAGGTCGTGGTGGTCGCCAAGGCGATCCTGGCAGCAGTCGTTTTTACCTATCGTTAGATGACAGTTTGATGCGTATTTTTGCATCAGAACGTGTGACCAACATGATGCGAAAGTTAGGGATGAAACCTGGCGAGCCCATTGAGCATAATCTGGTGAGTAAAGCGATTGAAAACGCACAACGAAAGCTCGAAGGACATCATTTTGATATTCGAAAAGAGCTACTCAGTTATGACAATGTCGCCAATGAACAACGAAAAGTGATGTATTCTCAACGCGCTGAAATTATGGCGATGGAGGATGCACACGAAACTATTCTCAAAATGATCACCACTGTTATAGCTACTTTGGTCGATGCACATTTGCCGCCAAATAGTTTAGAAGATCAATGGAATATAGCAGCATTAAATACAATACTCACCGAAGAGTTTAAATTGGACTTGTCTTTAACAGCATGGCTTGAGGAAGATTTAAATATTCAGCCTGAGCAAATTAAAAATCGTATTATTGATTTGGCAAAAAAACAATATCAACGAAAAGAAGATATGCTGGGCCGTGAAATGCTCTCCCAATTTGAAAAATCAATTATGTTGCAAAGTATGGATCAATATTGGCGTGAACATTTGGCCTCGATGGATTATTTAAGGCAAGGGATTCACCTGCGTGGGTATGCACAGAAAGATCCAAAACAAGAATACAAACGCGAAGCCTTTGAGTTATTTACAGACTTATTGAATACTTTAAAATTTGAAATTGTTCGCTTGGTGCTTTCTGTTGAAATCAGTGATTCAGATGATGTGGACGCTGTTGAAGAAAAACGTCGGGCTGAACATGATGCTACTTCGCTTCGTTTAATTCGTCCAGCAGAGACGCAGAATACCCAAGAAGACATGCCTACTGATGGCAATGTCACTTCTGCTACTTTCAGGCGTGATCCGCAAAAAGTAGGGCGAAACGATCCTTGTCCTTGTGGCTCCAATAAAAAATACAAAGTGTGTCATGGTAAACTCGTATAAATAAAAATATTAAGATATTTTAATATGAAGATTATCAATGTATCTATTGCGATTATTACAGATGCAGCGCACCGATTTTTAATTACGCGTCGTGCGCTAAATATTTCTCATGGTGGCTTTTGGGAAATACCCGGTGGAAAAATAGAGTCGCATGAAACCCCTTATGAGGCCATGTTACGTGAAGTTCATGAAGAAGTCGGATTAAATATTCAAGCCGCTGATTTTTTAGGTGAAGTCAAACATAGTTATTCTGAAAAAGATGTTTGTTTGCATGTGTTTAAAGTTCAACAGTATACGGGGAAGGCTGTTTGCAATGATGGTCAACTCGATTTACGCTGGGTGTCTCAAAAAGAACTCGTTAATTTTAAATTTCCCGAAGCAAACTACGCAGTAATGCAACTTATTTAATGATTTGATTAATGGATTTAATCGGCATAGGTTTATAATAATAAAATCCCTGGACATACTCACACCCGAGTTCAATCAAATGATGCACTTGTTTTTTTGTTTCAGCACCTTCAGCTAAAAGAACAAAGCCAAGGTCTTCGGCTAATTGAACCAAAACTTTTATCACGGCTTTAGATAATTTTCCATTTTTTTTATCTAGCTTCTGAATAAAAAACTGGTCTATTTTAACCATATCAAAAGAAAACTCCGTCAAACGACTAATCGATGAATACTCGACACCGAAGTCATCCATCGCACAGGTAATACCTGCTTTTTTAGTCATATTAAGTGCCTTGCGTAATAATTTAAAATTACCATGAGTAAAGCTAGATTCGGTGATTTCAAATTCAATCAATATCCGCTTCTGATTAAGCTTTTCTTGATGCGCCTTAACCATGTTAACGAGCACTTCAATATGTGAATCTATTTTTATTACTTTAGGTGATATATTAATGGCTATTTTAAGTGGTACTTTGTTTTCTAGTGTTAAGGCATCTTTTAAAACATGCGCGACAACATATTGATTTAATCGATCTGCATGGCCAAATTTCTCTAGCATAGGAATAAAAATACCAGGTGATATTTCTTTATTGTTCATGTCTTTTAGTCGTAATAAAGCTTCTAAACCGATTATTTTTTTTGTTTTTAATTCAATTTGAGGCTGATAGGAAAGGTAAAAACTTTCATTTAAAAAAGCATCTTCTAGTGTTTTTTCTAATTTCAGTAAAGATAAATACTGTGTATCTATGCCTTTAGAGTAAACCTGCCATTTATGTTTATTCTTTTTTGCATCATACAAAGAAAAATCAACATGTTTTAATAAAGTTGCAGCTGTTTTTCCTCCTTCAGGATAATAAACAATACCAATTGTAACGCCGCAATAAATTGATTTTCCTTGAATTTTATAAGCAGTTTCACCTGCTTTTAAAATACGATGTGTCAGGTTATGGGTATATGTATTATTATTTGTATTGTGTAAAATACAAATAAACTCATCGCCTCCTAAGCGTGCAATAATATCATCTTTTTTTAGGATTTTTTTGATTCTTTTAGCAAACAAGATTAGAATTTCATCACTAATTTGATGTCCGTATGTATCATTAATATTTTTAAATTTATCCAAACCTAGCATTAATATACAAAACGACTGTTTTTTTTCATGGTGGGTTTCAAGCGCTTGATTGAGCGCTATATCAAAATATTGACGATTATAAATATTTGTTAATGGATCTAAACGTGCCATTTCTTGAATAATTTTATATTGATGAGATGATTCAATCATGCTTGAAATGGCGCGTGTTAATATTTCTAAATCATCAACTATTTCTTGAGAGTAACCTGCTTTGCGATTCGAAAGGCCATACATTGCGACTAAATCGCCCTCTGAAGAAAAAATAGGAATCCCTAAATAATTATCTAGCGCAGGGTGTCCTTTAGGTAACCCTCCGGCACGTTTATCATGGTTTGGATCGTTTGAAATGACAACATTTCCTGTTCTCAATGTATAACCAAATAAAGTCTTTAAATTTCTAAATTCGATTCCGCCATTGAGTAAAATGCTTTGTTCATATAGTTGCTGCATTTTCTTATTCCAAGCAATATTCGTAATGGCATAGGTTTTAAGAAAAGGTTTATCTTTTTTATCCTTTAAAACAGCGCCAATAAAGCCATATTTACTTTCAGTGCATTCAATTAAATAATCTAGTATGTCATCAAAAAGTGTATTTCTATTTAAACCAGAGATATAGCGCGCTTGCAGCTCAGAAATAAATTTAAGATGAGATTTTACTTTTCTTTTTTCTGAAATATCAATAAAAGTAACAACCGCACCTAAAGTATTTTTATTCTCAATAATAGGGGTCACAGTATATTCAATAGGAAGGGGCTTGCCTTCTTTGGTCCAGAATACTTCATCGTCAACATAAAAAGACTTGCACAAAGAAATACACTCATAAACTTTGCAAAAGTCTCGTAGGTAAGGTCTTTTATCAGGATAAGCATAATGAATTTTTTCATGCATAGAGCAGCCAATCAACTCAGCTTCTGTATAGCCAAGCATTTTACATGCAGGAGGATTAACAAAAGTTGTCATTCCTTTGTTGTCTAGTCCATAAATACCTTCACCGCAATTCTCTAATATTAAATTTAAGGTTCGATGTTCTTGGTATTGACCATATAATCCATTAATAAGTGTTGAAAAACGCTCGAAAAGTACCATTTCATCATGAGATAAAGTCAGCTTTTGAATGGAAAAAAATTCAGCAACACCCAGTAATTTATCATCATAAAATACAGGTAAAGCTATGCCTCCTTTTATATTTAAAGACGCTTTAGTTTGGTGTGTTCTCGGAAAATTTTTTGATTGGGTGATGTCTGGGTAATAAATAACTTTTCTTTTTTCCCAAGCGGATCCAGGTAAACCAGAGCCCTTTTTAAAAGCAGACTTTTTTGTCACTTGAACAAATACTTTATGTTTATGTGCTGATTTTAAATAAAATATATTGCTGCTTTTTAATTGATCTTGGTAAGAATCATATGCATAAAAATGTCCAATATCAAAATCAAACAACAAAGAAAATTGCGTTACAATCGTATCTAATAAACTGTTATATTCTTTATTTTTTTTAAGATGACTAATAATCGCCAAATTAAAATCAATTAATTTTTTATTGTATTCCTGAAGATTTTTTGAGTTATTGTCAAATGTGGTGTATGGCATTAGGCGGCCTTCCTGTTGGGTTG
>JAAHTH010000405.1_pt1 | contig 21281 bp, 23 predicted proteins | sample 6116091 | NCBI WGS metagenome assembly JAAHTH01 (sample SAMN13939990, study PRJNA603662) | sponge metagenome | isolation source: marine sponge | host: Mycale hentscheli | place: New Zealand | collected 2006 | reverse complement strand
ATCTGTTTTTATACTTTCAACATACCAACCGTCTATATCATTTTGCTGAATAGGCGTTAGATTGTCGGCTTGAATTTCTTGTATAGAAAATCTTTGGTCGCCTTTTCCTTCGGCTAAGTAAAAGTATTCTTTTGCCTGCGAGCCTGTGTAATTAATTGTTTTATAACCCTTTATAGATGTTGCCTCTGTGTTCTCTATTAAAGTTAGCGATGTATTATATTGTAGGCCATAAAAATTGTTATATAAGGAGTTAGCTTCATGTTCCCAAATCCTACCCGCTTTTATTGAATAATATATGTTATTTAGAGCCACTGCGTTTTCAAATATAAAAGATTTACGCGACTCCCATCCGTTCATTAATTCTTTAAAAGATATAGTTGTTTCTAAATCTCCTGTTTTATTTGCCCATTCATCTATCAAGGTTAGTGTTAAATTGTATGTTCCTTTTGAACTATCAAAACTACCTATTATTTTATTGTTATTAGGCAAATTATCAGAAAAGAAATCACCCATACCATACCTTGAGATTATTTCCAAACCATCGCCGGATAGCCTTAGTACAACGCCCCTATTTTTATCTGTATAATAGGATCTAAATCCATATTGTACAAATGATTCGGGATTTTTACTTATTCCAAACTCGCCATTGTATGGTACGGCTTGCCCTAGTACTTTGCTATTACTTACTAATTGTGCATTACCATCTGCTTCAAATAAGGCGTCTTTGTTTGCTAATATTTTTAAAGACTTGTCTTCGCATAGCGTTATTAAATCGCCGTCTTTAGATCTTGAATAAAGCTTTTGAATGGAGCCATATAAAGGATTTAAATCTTTGGTTATAGGTAATGCTTGTATAAACTGATTCAATCTATTTACGCCAGCCCTAGAGTTAAATATTTGCGAAAATATTAATCCGCTCCCCCTGTGTTCTTGTTCATAAGGTTCATCAAGTGGCGCTGATGCTTTTACTCCTTTTGCTATTGTCGGTGAATTAAAATCATCTCTTACCCTATTAGATTCTACGCCATTACCAAAATTAAAAGAATTAAAATAAGATAGCTGAATGGGGTTGCCATGCTCCGCTATAGGTAAAGCGTCACTTGCCTCCCAATAAATGTCTAAGTCAGCTGTTTCTTTTGGTTCCGTTTCAAATATAGCTGGATTATCACTTGTAAAAGCAGACTCTTCTGTAAACGCGCTTAGAAGTTCAATAGAAGTAGTGGCACTACTTTGATTGTTTCTACGTGAGTTTAATGGAAGCCCCGGCTCTGGCGACCACACAATTGGCTTATCTAAAGTTAAATCAAATCTAGCTCTTTTATTTGAGCCCCAACCGCTGTCGGACGACCAACTTTTATCAAAGTTTCTAATACTATACAACTTAACATTTGTAGTTGTATACACGGTTTGGTCTGGGTCATCTGCAAATCTTAGTTTAGCGCCAGGCTCTTTAAGCGCAGATACAAATGTAGCGTATTGAGAAGTATTACTAGTATTACCTAAGCCGCTAAATTTTTCTCCATGGTAAGATATTGTTATTTTAGTTGCCCCCACTTTAACTCCATTTCCAGGATCAGGCGCGTCTTTTGGCCTATAAACATTAGAGTTATCAATCTGCCAGCCTCCTCTAACGCCACCACTGCCATATCTCCAATGATCATATTCGTTATACGCTAATACTCTTGTATTTCTAACATTCCTAATTACTGACTGTATAGAAAAATTTTCAGGGTTATCTTGTGTTAATATATTGTTATTTAAATCGTTATTTCTAAATAGCTTAACAAAAAACCTTCCTTCAAACTCAGGTTTGTTTTCTTCTTTTTTCTGAAAAATTTGAAATCCAACACCTGTTTTAGGAGCGTCCACCGTTCCAACAACATCTTCAATATCATCTTGAAATCTGCCTTCGACTTGAATTCTATATCTATCTGGATTATTAACTAACGATATAGATGCAATATCATATTGGTCTGATTTTTCATTTGAAGATGAAAACTGCACAACTAAACCAGATTTAGTTTCTGCACCTGTTAATCCAGAGTCTTCCCAGGTAGATTTTTTAAAGTCAAAAGTAACAAAGTCTGGCTGTGGCAAATAACTATATGTTCCGGAGCCATCTTTAAAGCCATCTAATGTTTGCGAATTACCAATCTGTACCTTTCGTATTTTTAAAAACAAAGGCGCTTCATTAGATATAGCTATAATTTTAAATCTAGCTTCATCTGTTACCGGTTCAGGGCTGCTGTGTCTTTTCTTAAGTATTAAAAAAGTTTCTTCTGTTACTTTATTCCTATCTGCGGACGGAAAGCTTATCCAAACATTACCATCTTCAGCCAAATAATAGCGGTCCATTGCTAAATTGTAGTATGGCCCAGCCGCGTCTTTTATAAAATATTTAAAATGCGAGGCCCAAGAAGGAGGGTTACTTTGCATGGTAGCATTAAAAAACATTTGATCAACAGCATACTCTTTATCAAGCGCTACGGAAGCATTTTCAGAAGAAAACACAGGCGACTGTCTACCATATTCATCTTGATAAACAACACCTAATTGGTATGTTCTTAATGTTTTTATTGAAGGTTTTGGAATATTTTCACCAAACTCTTCGCTGCCAGCTAAGACCTGCAATCTTGGCATGGGTTCAAATCCCATGTCGTAGTTTTGTACATAGTTAGCATAGACCAACCTATTGGCACTAATTTCTTGGCCTAAAGAATATCTAGGTACGTTATCCCATGGCCTTAATATTTGATTAGCTTCTATTTGCTTAAATATTAATTCCGTGTCTAGTTCATATTCCGTATTGTAATCTTTAATATTATCAACAGAATATATGCTATTGCTTTGGTCGTTTTTATATAATATTTCAATTTCTGTTACATCAGCAGGTGGTTCTTCAAAGCCACTTAAAATAAGCTTTTTAATTTGATTTACCATACCTAAATTAAAACCTTTCAGAGTATTCCACTCGTAATCACCTGGTTTAAAAGCAACTTCACTAAAAGGAGAAAAAGTTGAATATTGATTATTGTTATATTTCCATCTATAAGCAAATCTTACAAATTCAAATTGAAAAACACCCGGCGGCTCCACTAAATCAGCTGCCCATAACAATGTTCCTGACGGCACGTTTTCAGGTTGATTAGCAACAACCATATCAAACGATGTTGTAAACACATCGGCCGCCACCTGCAATCTTATCTCTATATCTATAGATTCCCCTGTTGTTGGGTCTGTATCGGTTGCTGTAATTTCAACCGTGTCGCCTTCTCTTAGGTTTGGTATAATGTTACTATTAACAGTAATTGTTGTTCCAACAGGTAAAGCTATTACATTACCCAGACTATCTGTAGTTAAAAAGTCATAACTAAATGTAAAATTAGTAGGCTCATCTCTAAAAGAAGTAAGTAACTCTACACTCGGGGCAATTAATGGTGATTTTTTAATTACAGTAATGTCTTGTTCTATAAAATCTCTGCCGTATATTTGGGAGTGTGTTAAAAAATTTGGAGCAGAATTTTTAAACAAGCCTACGTCAATTTGCTTAGGTTCGTTTTGATTATCTGTAAAAAACAAAACCCCCTCTAATACATTTATACCTGTTATCAGTTTATCTTTATCAAATTTTAACACATTTGCCGTATCCACCAATATAGGTGATATAACTTGTGTTGGCTGATCAAATTCGTATATAACGTCGGCAGAAGGTGAAGTTATTAATGCGTATATTTTTTCAGTGGTGCTGTCCGCTATAAGACCAACGCATATAGCATTTGTTGGTAGAAAGTCATTAGGCCAAAGCACACCAACGCCTGTTGCGGGACTGTAAGTTTTGTTTCTTACTTCTGCATTTCCTTTAATGTTTTCGACCGCCCCTTCGTCAGCTGTATTTGAACTAGACACTTGTATATTTAAAGCATCTCTATACTCTCCGTTTGGAACAAGCCTTTCATCAAGATCTGTATTCATCTTCCCTAATTGGAAGGTTCTTACAACTTCAGGCATATTTTAGTGTTTTATTTGCTTAGATTTGCCTCTCATTACTTGAGATATTTCCTCAATTTTTATGTTAGACAATCTTAATTTTGCATTTCTTTTAGCAGCTCTTAATTCTTTTTTGTAACGTTGCACTATATATTCTGGTACACTCGGGCGGGTAGATAAAATCGCGTAAGCTATATACTTATACAACGCTTCCTCCGCTAACTTGTGCACCACAGATTCTTCGTCTGTAGCTAAACCGTCAGATATATATTTTATTGTAACAACTTGATCACATACATTGGAGCTAAAATGTATCAACCCTTTTATTTGATCAATAAAAAACAATCCGTTTGCCTGGGCGTATTGCGGATCTAAACCATATCTACGACCGTAATGATGTAATCTTAATAAATCATTATTGTTTATATTCTCATTAGCATTCGAACCACCGCCTTTTGAACTAAATCTTTTAGACATTTCAGAAGGGTTACCTTCTAATATCTCTCTTTCTTGATCATCAAATAAGTATTGGAAATTATTGTCTTGTAATATTGGGATGGGATCACCTGTTTTTGTTGCGGGGTACAACACTCTCTCTACACCCGCGCTATCTACTCTTGCTATTTTAACGTAGTTAACGTAGTCCTGCGGCAATACAGCCGTCAGAGTAGGTCCTACTTCAAGCTCTATATATTTTGAAGATGGTAATATATCAAAGCTTAATTCCTGTAACCCGCGCTGTGCATGGAAAGCAACATCGGTTCTTCGCAGTTTTGTTATAAGCTTATCTTGCCCAACGTAAGATATAATAAAATTATTTATAATATCTTTTATAGAAACAAATTGATAATCTCCGTAGTTCTCATCAAAACTATTCCATATGCCGTCTGGGCCTAGATAGTATTGCTCATTATTTTGATTTAATAATCCCATCTATTATGCTTTTTCTTGTTGTGTATTTCTTACTTCTTCACCTGAAGCTATTTGGTATATCTGTACATCTTTTATTACCAAGCCAGCCATTCCTAATATTTTAATAACAAGCTCAGTTTCTTCTGACGGATCCAATTCAAAATCTACAGAATATGTAGCGTCATACAATGCTTCTCCATATACCATCTGGTATTTCCACTCCACTTTAATGGGCTTACGTATATAATTACACTTTACGCTGGAAGTTAACTCTAAGTCCCCATATACATTAATATTGTTATTTTTAGAAACATATATAGGCCTAATATTTTTTGGCTTAGTTAAAGGCGAAGAATTAATATACAGCAATGAATTGCCATTAACTCTTTCCGCTTCTATGTCTTCATTTTTTGTCTCTCTGTAAACTACAGGATTGTTGGCTGGGAAGTTTGCTCCTTGAGTAGGAGAAGGGTAAAGATCCCTTGTTGTTGTATTTGTATATATGATTGTACCAAGTCTGTACATATCACTTGGAAGATCAAATGAACCTCCTGCGTAGTTTAAATTTTGTTGATTTTCAAACGGCGCTATTTTTTTGTTTAATATATCTAGCATGTCCGAATATTCCGTATCATTGCCAGGTATTCTACCAAACTGGTTAATATCGTAAAAGTATTGCTCGAACAAATCCATTTGTGCCTGGTTTGCGAACAAATTAAACTCCTGAGGCGTAACATACCCTCGTTGTTCTTTATTGAGTATGCCTAATACCCTTTGATAAACAGTATCTATACTTACGCTCATATTTTTTTTATTATAGTAATTAAGCCGCATATAGCGGCCTAACCACTATTGCTAACTATTTTAGCTTCTTTTGAATTGCTTTGTAAACTTCTATTCCATCATCAGTCTTAAAGTAAGCCGCTAATGCTGAATAAGGGTTTTCATCAAATGGAACTGTCATTAATTTTCTGTCTCCATCGCCATAAGTAAATGTTCTTTGATCACTTGATAGCTTAATTAGTTTAGCTTCCGTTGCTTTGATACCAAAGTTTCTAAGTTCAACGTTTTCATCAGATGCTAATTCCACAAATAACATTGGATTTCTCTTTGCAAATAATAACCCATCTCGCTTTAATTCTTTGCTAGATAGCTTATCTACTTCATTACCAAATTCTACTCTTAAAATAGCCTCTAATTGATCCACGGTAAGTGATTTGGCTAAATTTAAAGCTTGAATTTCTGCTTCAATCCAATCTAATTGATTTGCTGCTTGCTGTACTGGTTTATATTCTTCGTAAACCTCATCTCTATATGGGTGATACAAAGATAACAATTTTTGCAGCGCTTGTTTTTCTTTTGGCACTCTTAGTGCCCCATCTCTCATGACTATACGTCCTAATGTCGCTGTACCTTTTTGTTCATCTACAAATGGTGAGGGTTGATTTGTTGCGTATTTTAATTCACGCTGATATCCCTTCTCTTCGTCGAACCACAATAGTGGTGCTTTTTGACTATGCTTAGACGGTATTGTAAATACTAAAGGCTGCTTGTTATTTTTTAAAGTGTATAATCGATCTTTCACTTCCCAATTGGAAGCTTTTGTTTCTTTTTTTGACATGATATGATATAATAAAAATGTTAATAAAAGTAATAACTACCCCCGTTGATAAAACGAGGGTAATCACTACAGTACTATACTATGATAATGCTTTAAGCAATACAAAGTTGTTAGCAGCTTGTACACATAGAGCTCTTTCAGATAAGAAATGAACATTCATTTCATCTGCGTCGCTTGTGAAGTTACCACCAACTGAACCAGTTACCCAAGACTTTAATCTACGGTCATCAGCTTCAGAAGCTCTGTATCTGATGTGTAGGAATGGTCGTGAGATATTCTTACCTAATTGTTGATCATAAACTGTTGAAGTTCCTGCTGGTACTAAAACACCTTCTACATCAGCAACTAATCCTCTTGTTACAGAGTCGTTAAGATATTTCCAGTCTGTTTTGTAAAAGTCATATGAACCTCTTCGGAACCCTGAGAATCCTAAGTTCAACGCCATATCTTCAGAGTTGTCAAATACACCGTAAGATGTACCTCCAGCCCCAAGGCCATTTTGTTGCGCTAGCATATTATCGATAGACAAAGAAGTTCCACGATCTAGGAAAAGCATGTTTTCTTCGATAGCTCCTTGCTTGTCTAGCTCAGCTAAAATAGAATCAAATTCAGCCATACCTGGGCTTAGTTGGCCAGCTGGCGCAACTGCTCCGAAGTCAGCGTCGTTGTATACAAGACCACGAGTTTCAAGTACAGAGAATAAACCGTCAGAACCAGTGATAGAAGCACCTCCGCCAAATCCAGCGGCTGCAGCGATATCTCTTGTTGTTCCGTCAATGTTTAATGATTTCTCAGCCTCTACCATAGCCATTTCAAGTTGATCCTCGAAACGAATACGAGCTTCGTGCTCAGATTTTAAGTACCAAAGATAACCAGATGTTCCAGCTTCAGTAGTTACTTCTACCCAACCAATTTGAGCAACATCAGAACCATTTACATTATACTTATCTCTAAGAATAATTGGCTTGTTGTTGAAAGTTGTGAAAGAAGCGTCAATTGAATTACCAGCGTTGCTAGTTCCTTTAGCGTACTCAGAACCGTATACAAACACTTTTACGTCGTCACCAGTAACTGTAATTCCTGATACTTCACCATAAGTGTCTACTTCTACGTTTGTTCCTACTACAGATTTTACATAAGCTTTTTGAGTCGTGAATCCTTTTGAAACAACAATTGTCATTCCTGGGCCAATTAAGTGACCAGCTGGAAATGTAAGGTTAGTTGTATCTACTACAGAAACGTCATCATAAGCGATATGTAATCTACCTTGCTCAGACCATACTACTTGATCAGAAGCCATAGGCATTTCTGCCCCAACCATACGTAAAAATCCAGAGATAGTTCTGTTTCCAAAACGCTCTACTTCTTTTTCGTATACTTCAGGTAGAAATTGTTGTGTAAAATCCATCTCTCCTACAGAAAGATAGTTGTCACCGAACAACCCTTTAATAGGGCGTGGAGTTAAGTGACTTAAGTTTGCCAACGTGGTTGGCGATGTTGCAAATGCCATTGTTTAAATTTTAATGGGTTAATTATTTTCGTCTAACTTTTAGCTTTGACCCACTTATGTTGTCGCTTGGTACTGCTCTGATAGTCCAGCCATTAGAAGTTGTTACTTTTTCATGAGTCCCTCTCGGATCCATATCAACGTTCTTTGATTTAGCTATACTAGTTTTCATTGCATCAGCTTTACCTTGTTCGTAAAAGTGATTAGCGATTGCATCTGTGTTCATTGCTGTAAATAAAGCTTTGTGATAACCTTTAGCATCAATCATTTCATTTTTATCGTTCAAGAACTTCTTGACAAAATTATTAATGTTGCTTTGGTTTTCTTTTAAGCTTTCTGCATCTTTAACATTAAACCGATATTTTTTCTCTCCAACATTAAAATCAAAACCTTTGAAATCTTTGTTAAAAACACTATCTGTTTTCTGTAAAAATATTTTTGTTTGCTTTTCAGCTGTTTTTTTGGTTTCTTCTTGCTCTTTATTATAGCGATTAAAAAACTCAACAGCTTTTTGCTGATCAGGATTTAATCTAGATCCTGCTTTAATTTCTTCGTAATACTTGCTTTTTAAACCGTCTAAATGCTTTTTAGCTTTAGCTAAGGTTTCTTTATGAGCAATCTTTTTCTTTTTTATTTCCCTCTCTTCATCTAACTCACTGTCATATGAAAAGTTTTCTTCCATTAAAAAAGATATTTCGTCCGCGTCTAAATGCGGTTTGGTGGATTCATAATATTCTCTAAGCAGCTGTGTTTCGTTTAGCTGAGAATAATCTGTGTTAAGTTTAACATAATCCTGCAGAGTACCGCCAGTTTCATCAATAAAGTCTACAACTTTTTGAATATTTTCTGGCAAAGGTTTTCCAGTATCTTGAGCTTGCTGAATTTCTTCTTCAACTTCTTCTTGAAGTTCTTCGGCTTGCTCTTGTACTTCCTCTTCTGTTATTTCTTGGAGAACGGGTTGTTCATCTTCTTCGACGGGCTCCCGTACTTCTTGAACCACTTCTTCGCTACTTGACGCGTCTTCGGGTTCTTCGACAACATCATTGCTGTCATCTGCGCTTTGCTCTGGAACGGCATCTTCTTCTGGTTTATTTAGTTCTCCTAAATTTATTTTTATGGTACCCTCTTCGTCTTGCGACACTGCGGGGTTAACCTCTTGTTTTACTTCTTCTGTTGTGTTATCAACAGTTTCTTCCTGCACACTTTCTTGTGTGTCAAGTACTTCTTCTGTGTTTTCTGACATGATAAGATATTATATAAATGTTACTATTATAATCACCTAGGCTCAAAAGAACCTAAGTCAAAGCCACCGCCAATTATGTCGTTTCCGCCGGATTCGAAGTTTTTTGGTGGGGTATTGTTTTTTCTTTGTTCAATTAATTCACTTTGTTGTGATGCTTGAATCTTTGTTCTATCGTCTTTGCGATCTTCTTTTTGAGATTCTCTTTGCTTCAAAATATCAGTCTCCATATTTTTTAGTTGCATGTTATACTGAAACTCCTGGGCCATTAATTCTTTTTTGGCAGACACTTCTGCTTGAAGCTTTTGTAATTCCATCTGACCTTTCATTTGCTCTAGTTCCGCTTTCTGCGCTGTTAAAGCTTGGTTTTTCATAACCTCAGCATTCGCGGCAACTTCTTGTGCTTGAGCATTTGCCTGTGCCTGCGCTTGTATGTTTTGCTGCTGCATCATTTGGTCTCGCTCTTGCTTCTGCTTGCGCCTTATTTTAAGTAATTGATTAGCTAATTTAAGATTTTTAATAGTCCTAATATCTATAGCGTCATCTAAATCTATAAGCCCTGCTGATAAAGCTGTTTGAATGTTATTTTCTAACATTGCTTTTTCTTCTTCGTCCGGCATCAATTCTATAAATATACCAAAATCGTGTAAATGCAGGTTTTCCATTTCAGATAGCGTAGCTACATTATGTGCACCTATTTTTTGTATAAAAGCTTCTCTCGTTGGCGAGTACTCTATTATATCAGATATTCTTAATGATAAACCTTCGGCTAATTGCGATGTTATAAATAACCCACCCTCCATTATGTGTCTAGTAGCGGTATTAGAATTAGCAGCTGCTATTTTTTGTACCCCAACTAAAGCTTTTGCATCAGGCATACTTCCATCTCTAGCTTCATTTAGACCTGTTACATCGCGGATCATCTGTAAATAATAATTGTATGTAGCTATAAGGGATTTAAGTTTATTGCCACCAGATCCTGTTTGCAATTCTTGAATTGGCACTTTACCAGGGTTCATATCCCCGTCTTGGGTAAATGATCTACCGATAACAGAACCTGTTTGGAAAAACATATTTAATGCTTCCTGTGGATTATAATTTGTTCCATTGCCCAAGTCAATTTCGGCTAAGCCATCGGCGTCTAAATACACACCGTCTGGAACCATTCTTGACATTACTTGTTGTAACTTTAAATGAGTAAGTTGTATCATGTCCGCAAAACCAGTTGTTCTACTAACTAATGATTCAATTTTGCCCTTATACATTCTTGGCGCTGTAATGCTATAATTCATTAATACTTTTGAATTATCACTTTTCGGGCGCATCATGTTTTTAGCCATGTCCCACTTAAGTAACATATCAGTGCCTAATACTAGCACGCCTTCATATAATACTTCTAAAGACCTTGACAATTTACCAAAGTTCTTTTCTAATTCTTCAACAGGCGGATCAAATTGATCATCTCTTATTAATATTTTTGTAGCACCGGTTGCGGTCTCTTTTACTTTATAAACCTCATTCATGTAGGTTTTATAATTAAAATACAAGATCTGCACCGTGTTACTGTCTGACCTATCGTAATTAGTTATTGTGCGATCATAAAAACCGTTGTTTTGAAAACCTTGTTTAGATATTCTTTCTAAATCATCCTGAGTTAATTCAGGAAATTGCTTTTTAAGTTCATTAAGCGGTATGCTTTTTACTTCGCCGCAATAATATATGTCATCAAAATAAGGTGACTCCGTATAAGACCACACCAAATTAGCTGGGTCTACATAGTCTACCGTTACGCCTTCAGATTTTGAAAAGTTATTTTTAACAGCTCCAATACCAATGGTTGTTAAATCGTATACGATTCTTTTTTTAGTAAGATCATAATTATTTCCATTAAGTAAAGTTTCTATAGCCTGCTCCTCCGCCATCTCTACAGCTTGCTTATATGATAGCTGCATGTGTACTTCTAACTCCTCTTTGTTTTCAGGCAAATTATCTTGATCGGATTCGAACAAATTAATACCAAATTCAGCCTGCACAAACTCATTCATTTCTTTTGTTTGCATATCACGTATGATAGCCTCCATATACTTTGTTCTTTTATCAACACCGTATGGATCTTGAGAATAAGCTTTAATATCGAATGCTCTTTCTGAAATACCGTTAACTACTATATCAACAAACTTTGGTATAATAGGAACAGGTTTCCAATCTAAGTTTAAATAAGATAAGTCACCGTTAATAGACAGCTCGTCTTTGTATTTTTGTATACCTTGTTCTCCTCTAGAGTATAATCTTAAATTATGGAATGTGTTTTGATTACTTCTAAACCGTGTAGTACCAGAGTCTGATTTAAACCACTCATCTTGAATAGCTCTTCCAACTCTTAATCCATATTCCGAGGACATTTTCTCAGCGTCGCTCGCAACCTGGCTTGGAAAAAAACTTTTTATAACTGACTCAGCCATATGTTTATTTTATTATTTTGGATATTGCACCGGTGTTTTTGTATTTTGCAATGCTTAAATTTAACTTCGGTTTTTGTATTTGTGCATTAGGACGATATAAATGTCTATTACAAGCCATAATAGCCAAACCTGAGCTAATAGCGGCATCAAATTTTGTTCTTTTGTTTATGTCAAACTTAGCCCAATCATTTAGTGTATCATTAAAATACAGATTACCATATTCCCCGTCACTTTTCAATCCAACGTAAGATTGTATGTAAGTTTCAATTGCGGCAGCATGAGCTTGTTTAATATCTTCACTTGAATTAGGTATTCCTCCAACCTCTTTTTCTGCCACAGATAATTTATTATATACTTTATCTGGCCTATTCATGGAGTAACCTCTATAGCCTCTTCTTTTTAAATAATATAATAACCTAGGTTTATTGTTTTCTGCAAGTATAGGCATACCATAAAATACTAAAGCCATTAATACATCTTCAAAAAACATTTCCGCTGTTTGCGGCCTTGCTACATATTCTAAAAAAAATGTATTAGGCGGTGCGTCTTCCATGCTAAATTTAGTTAATCCATGCAATGCGCCCTTAGATCCTTTTCCGTCTGTAGTTCCCGATATATCGTAACTATCACAACCAAATGCTCCCATGTGTTCATTACCTGGAAATCTAATACCATTTTTTGTTATTTGCTTATTCTGCAAATTAGTTCTTGGTATCCAAGAAATATTAAATCTACCGCTAGGATTAGGACTAAACATTACCTTGGTATCTTTAATGCCGTTTTCCCATTGAAAACTACCTCTTGTTATAACGTTAGTATTACGCAAGTCTTCATTATAATCAATTTGTTCGTATATTTTTACTAAATTAAATATACTGTTTTTTGTTTCATCTCTGAATGCGTGCTCTTCCGTTCGCGGAAACTGTCTGTAATACTCGTTTAAAGCATCTTGGTCGCCTTTTAATCCGTCTACCTCATTATCCCAATGTTCGATGACGCCAACTTCGATAGCGTCTCCGTATGGGCCAACGCAATCTTCTGATGGGGTTTCGAATACAGGCATTCCATAATTGTCAATGAATCCTTCGTAATTCCATTCCATAGGAATGAACAAAGAATATAATCCTGACTTAGTTTGTCCATTGCGATTTCTTTTTGAAACATCTGAATCATTATAAAGTTTTTTAAAACTTTCACCACCTTTATCTAAAGCATTCGATGTTGAACCCATCATACACTTACCTATTACTCTACTCCCTAATCTTAACGTTGTTTTCGTAACCCTCCAATTGTTGAGGATGTTGTTCGGCCTTTCCCATTTACCGGATTCATCATGGACGAGTAATTTAAGCTTCTCCCCGTCGTATGCGTTGTCACCCGTATTTTTCCAATCGATAGTTGTGTCGAGGCCCGATAAAGTTTCGACGGCTGTGTTATTGTCAAGTTTGCGTCTGGTAAACTTGGACGCGGGGACACGGAAGGCAAGCTCGGTCTTTGGCCTGTCCATACCGTCCTGGATAGGTTTGAAAAAGAATGGGTAATTAACGGATATCGGAACCACTTTATCTGTGAACATTTTCTTTGCATCCGATCCAGACTTTGATAAAATACCATATCTGGAGTCGCTAGATATGGTTGCCAGGTTAACCACCTCGCCTGATGCCATAAAGGAAAAGCCTGATCGACGATTCTTAAGGTAGCACAATCCGTAGGATCGTACATCGGCCTTACATGCTTCCCAAAAGATGAAGAAAAGTCTATTCGCTTCCCTAAACTCTGGTTTCCCAACATCAATCTTGGACCACTGCAAGTACATAAAGTGAGTACCAGTAATGTAAGTAGCCACACCCTTATTATTGAACCAATGGCCTTTTTCTCTTTTGTTAAACTGTTCATCGATATAAGTGCCCCATTTTAATTTAAACTCCTCGGGATATTCTCTCCAATCAAATATATTTTTAATTAGTTTTAATTCCTTTGGATATTCCGCGGGCGTCCACTTATCATTTGATTTGTCTAACTTTGCTGGTGCTTTTGGCAAAGCTATCTTCAGATTTTGTATATTATATATCTCTCCGATTTGACCCGACTTACTTATAACAACTACATCATGTTCTTTGTTATAACCGTATTTCCATTTCTTACTCTTATTTAATCTAGATAAAGTAGTTTGTTTAATTGGTGTTATTACACTATATAAACTTTGATTATACATTATTTAGATCTTCTTTCTGCAAAGCCTCCAAAAGACGTTTGTTCCACTTCTTCCTTAGGTTTGTTATCAATTATTCGCTCCTCTTCGTCGATACGATTTAATATTTCAAACGCATCAAATATTGCTAATTTTTTAGTAGCCGCCGCATTTTTTAGTCTATCGGCGGAAATATCATCATCAGAATCTACAATAGCTTCTTTGGCTACTTTAATTAATTCCTCAACTGCTTTGTGCCCAGCTTGGATTATACTCCTCTTCGTTTCCTTGATATTCATATTTAATTGTAATTTGATTGGTCGGTATGCGATACAATTTTTGTTTATTAATAATAAACTCGTATTCCATACCAGGTCGGAAACCGACTATATCTCCAGGTTCTATATTTTTTAAAGCTGGATCTTTATATTTTAATATACCTTTTAAAGGTTTTTCAAAATCAATAGAAAACATCTTGTCTTCTTTTATTGGAGCAACAAAGTTATAACCTGATAATGGTATCCATTTAATTATATGCTTATAAGCGTATATCTGCATTTCATTTACAAAATATAAATCGTCTTTGTAATAGCTCCTGCTATTTTTTTCAACTCCTCTAATATCCCTGTACCTTCTAAAAACATTATGATGCACGATAACTTCGTCGCCTAAACATATACCTGTTTGATTACTTATTGGCAATCCAACTACAACACCTATTCTTGATACAAAATTATGGTCTTGTAAATCCGTGTTTAATATAAGCTCTGTATCATTAATTGTTTTAGAATTGTTATATCTTTCACCTATTGGCTTTATAACAAAGTCAAAAACACCACGCATTAGTAATCTATATTATATTCTATTGCTATAGCCATGTGCTTATTAAAGTCTTTCCATGGTATGACATCGCTGCCTTTTTGTATATAGATAGAGTACTTTTCTTCTTCCTCTATAATGTTAACTATAGTATGACCGCCATACACTTCCTGTCCAACAGAATAGTGCATAGCGTCATTTTTATAGTCTTTTCCAATACTTATTTTTCTAAGCAGGTTCATTAGCTTTTATTTCGCCGGTTTTAATATCAACCTGTACATCTCCGTATTCATCTTGTAAACCTTTTTGAATTTTTTCGAGCTGAGCTCTCATTGCTCCCATCATGTGCAATAGTTCGTGCTTTTGCACTTCCACCCCACCAATTTGCAATTGTAATTCGTTTACTTTAGTTACTGCTGTTTGCAATTCTGCTAATTCTGCTTTTTTAATTTTTGCCATTTTATTTAATTTAATTTTTGTTATTCATCGATTTTGCTTTTTCCCACGAACGACCGACAAAGTACGCTCCATAAACTGTAACAAGAAGAGTCTGGAATATAGGGATATACTCTTCTGCTATTTTGAATTCTCCAAGATTACCGTCAAAAAACGCTAATATTGAAAATATAAATGTTAAATATATTAAAACAAGCGGACGGATGTTTTTTGATAAAAAAGAATCAGATGCCATATCTGCTGTCCATCTTGCTGTTATTTCTTCTTGTGCTTGCTTGTCAGCTTCCTCTAATATTTGCACAATCTTTTTTTGTGCCTCAAGCTTTTCTTCTTCTGTAGTGGTAAGATCGTCTATAACTTTCCCGACTTCTTTTATAACATTACCTGTTAACCACTCCCATATTTTTTTCATTATATTTTATTTTTTATACGGAAACATTTCATTCAACTTAGCTTTCCTGCGTGCGCAGCCACAAGGCACGTTTAAACCTTCAGCTACTTTATCAACAATTGTCTTTATGCCGGTTGCTTTTGTTACTTTTTCTACAGTGTCTCCTAAACCTTTTGATTTCATATTATTAACATTTCCATCTGCGCCTTGCTGCGCAAATTCTTTTATCTGGTGTTTTACTACAATTTATACCGTGCATCTTCATTTGCCCTTTTGATCTAGCGCAATATGAAGTTCTTCGTTTTCCACCTCCGGGTTGCGGGGCTTTTAAGTTTCCGCCCGTCTTTTTATTATAAGCTTTTCGTCCAGCGGCAGTCATACCCGCTCCTTCTTTAGCTGTTAAAAAATGACGCCCTTTACCTTTCGTTGTTTTACGAAGCTTCTTTACTATAGAGTTGGATTCCGGTTGCGTATACATAATTATTTTTTACCGCCTTTGCCCACTTTGTAAGAGCCAAAGTTATTATAATTTTTAGCTGCTGATTCGGGTGCTTTTAAAATTTTGGCTTTTAACGCATCTGGCAAATTCTTTTGACCGCCTATAAGGGCCTTCATGGCCATTGTTTTAGGGGCTTGAGCATAGCCTCTGCGTTTTTCCATTCCAAGAATTTCTTTATTTTTCTTAGTTGCGGGCATATAATCTAAGCTTGTCCCTTCTGTGCCAGGGGTACCTTTTTTAGCTTCTTGTGTAACAACTCTATTGTCATTAGTTCCACCTGTTCTGGTTTGCTCCATTGTGGACTTACCTCTAATGCCTTGCGCTGTTTGCTTTTGAATGTGCTCACCAGCCGCTTTGTTATATTTGTTTAAATCAAACCCTTGACCTAAAGCAGTTTTCTTAGCGTCTGTTGCTTCATCCGCGCTAAAACCAAATTTAGAGACATCTCCATCTTTGACTGCAATTTTTTCAAACTGGCCTTTATTGAATCGTTTTACATTTTCCCTATATTCTTTACCTTTTTCGCCTGTTCCAAATGTTCTTTGGAAAAAGTTTGCGCCTGTAGTCGCTTTTAATCCAGCTTTAAGTTGTTTCTTTTCTTCTTTAAGTTCTTTCTTGCCGCCTTTTTTAGACTTTCTATTTGTAACTTCGCCTTTTCTTAAAACATTTCTTTGTTGGTAAGAGGTAAGCGCATCACCTCTTTTTTCTTTTACAGCATCCGTACCTGGAGTACCTGGTGTAGAAGATGGAATATCATCAAACCTGTCAGGGGTACCTTCTGTTGGAGGTGTTGATGGCTTTAAATTAGTATTATATGGTTTACCGTTAAAATCAAATTCTGATTTGCCTTCTTTTCTTGCTTTAGCAAAAGCATTTTTAAATAATTCAGACCCGCCAGTTTCGCCTGGACTACCTGGGGTACCTGGCTTACCGTCTGTTTTAATCATAATCTTGTTGTCTTTTTCAACATAAGATTGACCCTCACCTAGACCAAGCTGATTTCCCTCATTTGTTTTATCCTCAACGAGATTTTTTGGTTTTTGTTTTGCTACGGAACCTACACTTAAAAGAGGCTCACGTACCATGCCGCCTTTAGTGGCGTGCTGTACTCTTGACGTTATTGGTTTATTGTTCATGACTGTTAGTTGTTATTTTATACTTTTAAAATCCAGTGGCGGTAGTTTAATATCAAACTCACCAGCTGCTTTTTTACTGTTAAACTTACTTAGCATACCATCAAACACATTTTTACCACCTGATCCATTAGGCGGTGGAGTGTCCTGCGTTACGGGGGCTTCTACGTTGTCTTCCTTTTTTTTATCTGTCTGAATAGACTTGTCTATCATTTGAGCAATATTATCCCCGCCGTAATTTAATGTTTGCTTTTCGCCTTCCACTAAGTCGTATTTGCATGGAGATTTTGCTTTTTGTGTAATTGGTATTGCCATATCTATTCTGGATTATATGCTTCTTTTTCCCATTCAAAATCCGCGTAGCCATCTTTGCCACCTTTTTCGCCATCTCTTGATTTTATCATTCCGCCTACTCTATCGTAAACTCTGGCTGGGGATTTTGTATTTTTTTTCCATATTACAGTATCATCAGTATATTGCAATTTGTTTTGCAAGAACTGGTCGTGATGCTCGTTCTCGTGATCTATGGATTCTCTTTTTTCTTTTTCGCTTGCGCTAGAACTCACAAAAGTAGTACCGTCCCTATTGGCTTCTGCTATAACATTATCGTCTAAGTTTTTTTCAAAGACTGGTCTGCCAAATTCAGATAGCTCCTCATTGATACCGAATATTTCTCCTTTTGATTTAAGCTTAAAAGACATTACTCTTTTTTACCGCCCATTAATTTGCCAGCGACAGCTCCTGCTGCGCCTTTGATTAATGCTGGTGCCACCGCTCCTGCTATAGCCCCTAATATTTTTGAAGGTGTTTTTACCGCGCCTAATTTATTTGGCCCTATTCCTTTTGGTCCCATATTATCTTTCTTTATCGTTTATCATATCATCGATCGCCTTATTAAAGACTTTGTCTGTATATGTTTTGTTTTTATAAAATGTACTCCTTGCAGATGTTGGTAAATCTTCTTCAGCCAACATTATTCTGTATATTCTTTTTATAAGCAACTTACATTTGTTAGATGTTTTATATGCTGCATACTTTGAAGTTGTCCTGTTGCGTTCTTTAAAAACATCAATCCAACCTTCGCGACGTAGTCTTTCCCACCGGTTTTTATCCCAGCTGTAGGTGTATACGCCATTAATAAAATCATTACGTGTAAAAAGCTTTTTGCAATCTAAGTATATAAGCAGTTCTAAATCAGCATCCTTTAAGTTGTAAGTTTTACAGGCCCATCTTCTGATAAGCCTGTAATACTTTAATAAATTTATCTCCTGAAGATCTTCCGGACTCAACCTCATTCTATAAGTACTATATCTGTTATTTTTAGTACATAATATAAAGAATCATTCCATTCAATCCCGTGCCCTGCGTGACGATCATATCTTACAAAATCACCATCTTGTAATATGTCTATTTGATCACCTATGCTTATTACTCGACCTTTTATATATCGAACGTCTGTGTTTTGCTTTTCAGTTAATTCAAGTCCACCTACTTTCTTCGGTTCCTCTTTTATTTTTTGAACAATGACAAAATGGTTTATTGCTTTCATTATGCCATTCTTTTATTACTTACTACGCAATCAGCCGATATAATAGTTGTTACAACACTTACAGCATTTTTTAATGCTGACTTTGTGACTAACACTGGGTCTATAATACCAGCTTTAATCATATTAACATCTTTGCCTGTTTTAACATCTATACCTCTATTTTTTATTTGAGGATACACAATAGGCATATTGGCGTTTTCTAATATAGTTTCGTATGGAGATCTTATTGCTTGCAATAATATTTCTTCTCCTTTGTTTTTTGGTTTAATCAATGTAGAGGCGTTTAACAAAGCTACACCACCACCGGCAACAATACCTTCTTTATAAGCGGCTTTTGTCGCATATATTGCGTCTTCCACCCGGTCTTTCTTTTCTTTAAGTTCGACTTTAGAGTCAGCACCTACGTGAATAACACCAACTTGGCCAGTTAACATTGACAATCTTTGTTCCAGTTTTTTCTTAAAAAATGGATTCGTCTCTTCGTTGATTTGTTTTTCAACATCTATTATTCTTAAAGCTACTTCTTCATTTGCTTCAGCAACTTGCAGAACAGTGTTTTTATCATCCGTAACAGACTTAAATGCCTCTCCTAATACATTAGGCTCTATAAGATCTAAATCGTCTCCTAGCTCTTCATTTATTATATTAGCTCCAGTTAATATAGCTAAGTCCTCTAATGTATTTTGCTTAGTTGGACCAAAACCGGGTAAATCAACAATATTTACTTTTATATTACCTTTTACCTTATTGGCCAATAGTGTTGCGTAAGGTTGTTGTTCTACTTCCGCTATTATTAATAAACTACGCTTGGTTTTTACAACATGCTCCAGCACGTTTTGAATTCTTCTTATGTTTGGTATAGGGGATGATACTATTAATATATAAGGGTTTTCCAATACAGCGGTTCCTTTATTTTTATCAGTCGCTAAATGCGCTGATTTTAATCCGCTATCAAATTGTACTCCATCAACGAAATCAACATACGTTTCATTCGTTTCGGATTCCTCCATTAAAACGACGCCATTGCTGCCAACTTTTTCGTAAGCTTTGCCAATTTTGGTTCCAAGCTCTTCGTCGTTGTTGCAGCTAATGATAGCAACGCTTTTAAGCATTTCGCCTTTAACTGGAGTGCTGGACTTATCAAGATGTACTTTAACTTTTTCAGCACCACTAATGATGCCTTCTTTAAGTTCTCTAACTTCTGTTTCATCTAATTCTTTATTTGCTATTGTTAACAACGAGTGTGCCAACACAGTAGACGTCGTTGTTCCGTCCCCTGCTTCTTTTACTGTATTGCTAGCGGCTTCTTTTATTAATGTTGCGCCTATGTTTTCAACCGGATGTAATAAGACTACGCTTTCTGCAACGGTTACACCGTCTTTTGTTATCACCGGTTTTCCAAGGGCGTCTTCGTATATTACGCATTTTCCAGACGCACCTAATGTGCTCTTTACTGCGTTTGATAATTTTTCAACGCCTTGCATTATTTGTTTTTTGGCGTCATTGCCAAATGTGAGTGTTTTAACGATCTCACTAGGATTATTAAATTCCATTAAATTAAATTTTAGTTTATATTATTCTTTTTCGAAAGTCTTTATAACCTTTGGCCCTTTTATATAATCAAGCTTTTTTTGGTAATACTCTATTGAACCATCAATTGCAGCTTCTGCGCCTTCAATTGTTTCTCTCCTAGTTATATCTTTCCAAGAATCTTCATCAGGAATTTTTATCTCTGTTTGATAAAATCCATTTGGTAACTGAACAATACGCCAATTTGATTTATCGGCTGCGTGGTTCCAGGTTTTAATTGATTTCTCTGTTGGTTGTGGTTGACTAGACCACGAATTAGTCTGGTAATATAGTGTCATTGGTTTTGGTTTTAATTATTACTATTTGGTTATATAATTACCTAATTCTTAAGTAATCTAATTTCTTCTTGCAATTCTTGTATTGCTTTTATTAATACGGGTACTATTTTACTATAATCTACACCTTGCATTGTATCAGCGTCTTTTTCGCCAACAACCGCTCTAGGCATTACACTTTCTAATTCGTGCGCATATACGCCATGCGATCTATGGCCTTGCATTGTTTCTCCATCTTCATTTACGGCATCTTTCCATTTAAAATCATAAACTTGCATTTGCTCAACCATGGCTAAGCCGTTAAAATCTTTTGCGTCTTCTTTTAATCTGTAATCTGAAGACGTATTATATGAGGTTGAATTTCCGTTTGATGTTACAGAGCCTACTTTTGTTGTACTAGACCCGTAAAAATGTATTTGTTCTCCAGTTGTAGAAGTTGAAAAGCGCCCTGCCCTTGCGGAATAGCAATAGATTATAGGTTTAGTTGATGAAGTAAAATTATTTCTAAACCCAACAACGCCTTCTTGCCCCGATTCATTTACGGTAGAACTTATATTTAATGAAAAAGAATTATCATTAGCGCCAACATTTTCGCCAATTTTAATATACTGTAAATCATCATTTGGCATTAATATTCTTCCGCCAATAG
>JAAHTH010001391.1_pt1 | contig 21291 bp, 20 predicted proteins | sample 6116091 | NCBI WGS metagenome assembly JAAHTH01 (sample SAMN13939990, study PRJNA603662) | sponge metagenome | isolation source: marine sponge | host: Mycale hentscheli | place: New Zealand | collected 2006 | reverse complement strand
GCAAATGAATGGATATGATAGAATTTGGGATTGTGGAAATTATAAATTTGAATGGCAAAGTAATTATTTTTAATACATGATAGATATATACCTATATTTATAGTAATATGCGTGATGAGCCAGACATGTCTAAATTATCTTTATATAAAGAATTTATTGCTGAGAAAAATGAAATACTTAAACATAAATGGATAGAGTCGGAAAAACTTGGTTATGACATAGGATTTGAGAAAGCATTAGTAGATTGGATAATTCATCACAGAAAAGACTGGAAGAAAAGTAGAAAATATGATAAATAGACGTTATGGAAAATAAAATTGAATTAATTGGTTATTATGGAAGTGATGCTGTTCATGCGTGTTCAGCGTGGACATCAACAGAAAGGGAATTGACATATGATAAAATTAAAAGGATTGATAAATTGCTTGCTATGTTGGCTAGGGATGGTCACCATACTCCTTTTGAAAAGTCTTGCCTTCATTTTCTTGTGGACACTGACATTGCTAGTCACATTCACTTGCTTAAGCATCGCATCGGTGTCTCTATTAATGGAGAAAGTGCGAGGTATAAAGAGATCAAAGAAGATAAATATATAGTTCCAAATGATTGGCCAGAAGAATGGAAACAAAAGCTGAAAGACCACTCGGACAGAGGAAATGAATTATATCACGAAGCAATTAAAGATCTTCAAGAATCTCTTGGGAGAAAAAGAATAAAAGAATCTGCAAGATTTTTTAAAGGATATAATTCACAAATATGTGCAGATGTAATGTTTAATTGGAGATCATTTGGTCATTTTCTTGGATTGAGAAATAAACCTGATGCACAAAAAGAGATTCGTGAAATTGCATCTTACATGTTAAAGTTGGTTGAGGATATTGAAGGAAACCCATTTAAACACACAGTCGCAGCATTTTCTAATGTTATGAAGTAATAAATGAAATATATATTTGATGTTTTAGAAAATCAATGGGTATGGCATGCTGGCGTATCCGTGTCGTATTTGTTATATACATTCTATATGATATATATATTACTTTTTAAGCAAGATATTATTACTAAATTTAGAATTAATATCGTATTTATTAATTTAGTGTCATGTGTATATATCATTTTACATATACATCGTATATTTCTGTCACTTGATAAAATATCTTTAAAACGTGAATATTGGTGGATTTATGAAACGCTAAATTTGTTAGGTTACTCAACATGAATAAAATAGACACACGAAAGCTTACAGTATTATATCCGGGTGGATTTAAGCCTCCACACATTGGACACTTATCGTTATTAAATAAAGTTTTAGCGCGTTCAGATGTAGATTCTGTGAATATAATGATAAGTTCACGTAGTAGAGAAGATATTACATCTAATATCAGTCTCGAAATTTGGAATATGTTAATTTCATCTAAAAAGGTAATACCGTATATTGTTTCAGAAAACAGTCCCGTATTATCAGCATATAACTTTATATTTAATCTTCCACGTGACAGTGATAGAAAAATAACTTTACTATCGAGCAAGAAAGATGTAGACAGATTTGGTAAATTTAAAAATTCTATTAACCGATATAAAACATATCCTGATAAATTCGGAAATACAACGCCGCCAAATGTAGACGTCATTGATTTAGATATTAATGTTGCGAATGTATATAAAGATCGTAAGGATGAGTTAAATGAATCATATATCAGTTCTTCTACATTGCGAGAAGATTTGAAAAGTCGTAATTTTGATAATTTTAAAACAAATTATTTAGGAATTGATAATGATATTATATTAAAAATATATGATTTATTAATTAATAATCAATTACTAACAAATTAATAATATTATCGTATGCGATTTTTTAATTAAAAATAATCAAATATTATAAAGTTCAATATATATTGATATAGTAAAGTTATGAACGAAGAAATTCAAATTACACGAACGAAACCAATAGAATCGAATCCACAGGTAGAAAATAAACAGATATACCCTACAGAAAGGGTAGAACTTCCTTCTAAAGGATATTTTTATGCTGATGGAAATCCCTTACAAGCGGGTGTTGTTGAAATAAAGATGATGACTGCTCGGGAAGAAGATATTTTAACGAATGAGAATTTAATTAAAAAAGGTATTGTTTTAGATAAACTGTTGGAAAGTCTTATTATAGGACCATCCAATATAAATTATAATGACTTACTAATTTGTGATAAAAATTCATTGTATGTTGCTACTCGTAGATTTGCATATGGTGATAATTACGGTCCTCTTGAAGTTAAATGTCCAAGTTGCTCAAATACTAATAAAATTAATATAAATCTTGGAGATGTTCAAGATAAAGATTTTGATTTTTCAAATATTCAAAAAGGAACAAATAACTTTAAATTTCAATTACCATTTTCTAAAAAGAATATCGAATACAAAATTCTTAATTCAGGCGAAGAAACTCAAATCGAAAATGATATTAAAATTCTTTCAAAAAAACTTAAATCTGCTAGTTCTGGTCAAATAACTACGCGTTTGAAAAGAATTATAGTAATGCTTGACGGAGATCCGGATAAAAATAAAATTAATTCATTTGTGGATAATGAGTTACTTTCTAGAGATAGTATGGCATTGCGTGCAGATATTAAGAAAAATACTCCTGATATTGATCTAACGTATAATTTTGTATGTGATAATTGTTCTCATGAAGAAAGGTTAGACGTACCGATGACGGTACAGTTTTTTTGGCCTGACGCCTGAGTATAAACTTTCCCTCCAAAAACAAATATTTGAATTGAGTTATCACTCAAATGGTGCAATAAATGTCAATATTGCATATCAACTACCCGTATACCTCCGTAATTTTTATCACAGAGAACTTGCTGATATAAAGGAAAAGGAGGCAGAATCCTATAAATCTCCTAATAATAATCAAAATAAAATTCATAGACCGTTTTAATTATTAAAACATTATATATTTATAATGTATAATGGCAAATTCTCAGGAAAAAACGAATAATTTATTACGAGAGCAAATAAACTTGACTGAAAAATTAGTTGATGTTATGCAGAAGGTTTCTTCCAATGATGAGGATTCTCTCAAAAAAGCAGTAATTCGCTCACAGACTGTAAATGACACATCTAAACATTATCTCAACATTAAAAATACTTTAAGTGAGACTGCTAAGTTAGACGCTAAAATCCTAGAAAATGTACAGAAAAAAGAAAAATTAGAGACATATTTAAGTAAACTTGGACATGGAAATGTTTATTTTTATAAAGAACGAGCTAAAGCTGAGAAAGATATAGGCAAGTATAGTAAAAAAATCGAGAGTCTTGAAAAAGAAAAAGCAATTACAGAGGAACTCGACTCATTTTTACAAAAAAATATAAAAAATCAAACATTAGTGTCATATTTACAATCTGGCCAAAATTCTAAAGCTGAAATGACGGGGGTTCACATGAGAGCCTTACTTGGAACAGTTGTGGAAATTTTCAACACATTTAATGAATTAGATAATATTGTTACAAGTGTAAGGCAAACGTTCGGAATGCTTCCAGAAGAAGGTAGATATCTTCACAAAACTATACTAGACTCTACAATAGAGCTTTCCCATTTAGGGGCAACCCTTGAGGATGTTGGAAATGCAACAACTGCTTTAGGAAAATCCTTCACCGGAATCGTAGGTGAGAATGGAACCTTGCTTGAAACAACAGTAATGTTAAACAAATCGTTTGGAATATCAAATGATATTGCTATTAAATTTTCAAAAACACTTGCAGGCATTTCAGGAACATCCGTTGAGAGTCGGCAAAATATAGCAGGATTTGCAAAAAATATCGCGGCTGCAGGAAAGATTCCACTTGATAAGTTAATGTCTGAGGTTGCTGATGCAAGTGATGATGCAAGAATGTTTGTTGGAGATTCTGCCGTTGAAATGGTAAAGGTTGCCGCTCAAGCTAAAATGTTGGGTACAAATTTAAATGATGCAGCAACAACTGCAAAAAGTCTTTTAAATTTTGAATCTAGCATAAATTCAGAATTAAAGGCAAGTGCTTTACTGGGGAGGCAAATTAATTTAAATAACGCTCGGAGAATGGCATTCAATAAAAATATTATTGGTGCAAATAAAGAAATTCTTAGATTAACTAAGGAAGTTGGATTTAATCAATTAAACCCACTTCAACAAGAGGCATATGCAACTGCTACAGGTAAATCTGTAACTGAACTCCAGTCAATGTTACAACAAGAAAAAAACCTTGAACTCGTACGTCTATCAGGGGATGCTAAATCTTTGGAAAGATATTATCGATATAAGGATATGTTGAAATTATCTGAAGAAAATGCAGAAAATGAAGGTGAAATTGCTAGAAATGAAATGTTACGTCTGAATAACCAGACACGAATGTCTGCACTACAATCTCAATTTAATCAATTGATTTTACAATTACAAGAACCGTTCTTAGATTTCGCTGAACTGGTGATGCATTTAGCAGTAAAAGGCATGCCTTTATTAATAGCAGGTTTTAGAGGGTTAGGTGTAATAACCGGTCTATACAAAATTGTAGGTATGTTTCAGAACGCCAGCGGATTCCTTGGTAAAATATCCAACCTTATCATTGGAATTGTTAAATCCATTCAGAATTCGAAAATTATTTTTACTATTACATCTTGGTTTGGTAAAATCATGGGTTTTATAAAAAATCTTGGACCCGCAATGAAGCCTATAGTAAAGCTTTTAAGTTTTGCAAAATTTATACCAGGATTAGGACAGATAATTACAGGATTGACTTTTCTTAGCAGTCTTGTCCGTAATATACAAGATGGTAAAGGATGGGACTCCCTTAGGATCGCTGCGAAGGATGCACTTGTACAACCTTTTATTGATGCTTATTATCTTATAAAGCCATGGTTAGGATTTTCCCCATCTGAAATTGGATTAAGCATAGTAAAAGGGATATCATCAATTAGATCGCTTTTATTTGATGTTATCATTAGTCCGTGGGTTATGGCATATAATTGGATACAAAGTAGTTTTATAGGAAAATTATTACCTGGTGGTACTATTAAAATACCTTCACTTGGTATAGGTGGAGAAGATGTTTCTGATTCTGGTTCTTCTAGTAATGCAACGAGTGCGTTGAATGATATTAAAGCAAGTAACGAGATGGTTGTGAATAAGATTGATGAATTAATCACATTAATGGCGAGTGGTGGAATTGTTATTAATTTAGATGGAACAAAAGTAAATCAAGCTCTTGCTACATCTGCATATACTAGAGGAAGTCGAGGTTCTGCCGTATTATCTTAATAATTAAAAATAATGGCAAATAATCAAACATTTATTCAAGGATATGGTGGTGATGGTGGACAAGTCACATCATTATCAAACATACAAGGTTCAGGTTTAACATTACCATCGTCGGCGGATGATTTCATCAACGTGCGCAAATCTGGAAAGTTAAAAGAATTGTTTGAAACTGGAAATAATTCTGAAGTATTATATACTAGACAAGATTTTTCCGATTCATATTTTAAAGGACCGATAGCTCAACGATTTGATTATAAAACACCAACACAAGGACAAAATGATTCATTTAATCCTACACGCACATCATTATCAAATGCGGCTGCAAGAAGAGATCTAAATTTAATCAATGATTATTTAAAATCATCATCTGGAAGTAAGTTTTTAATAAAGCAATTTTTATTGCAAGGTTTTCAATCATTTGATGAAACTAAAGTTTACAATCCAGCATCACCAAGCATTGCTGCAGCAAGGATGGCATCTTTTGGGCTATTAGATAGACCAACCCGACATATTGATACTAGCAATGTTATTTCTGGATTAATCGGAGGAACGGGTTTAGGTTCTGTATCAAAAACAATAGGAGGATTATTTAATGCAGCACCGGTACCTGCACCACCCAGAAGCAGTGTAGCTAGTGCAGCGAGCAATGGTTTAGGATTGTCTACACTTACTAGTTTAGTTGGTGGGGGAAATGAAACATCTAATGTAATGCGATTGGATGGTGGTAAGTATGATGTCAAGGGATTGTTGCGTGGAAAAACTGCAAGTGATGCTTATAATAGTATTAGATATTCCAGATTATTACCAAGTAAAAATTCTGGCGGATTTTTCAAAAAATTATTGAGTGGGATTGGGCGATATGTACAAAATAATACGTTGGTTGGTGGAATTGTTCCACCGAAGCAACCTTGGGACGCAAAATATCGTGCAGATGAAAAAACATATGAGTATTATTTAAATGCGGGATGGCTCTTCAACCCAGATGGTACAGGAATTTCTGGAGGAGGGGTCACAAGTAAATTTTTAAATGCTATAGGATTTGGTAAAAAATCTAGTTATAGCTTAGGAATTGAGCAAAGATTTAATGGTAAATCTGAAATAGGAGGCGATGGAAGACGAACGATTGTAGAGTCTCCCAGTACATCAAATCCAACCACCAGAACAAATCAAATTGGAAATTTGCCACTAGATACTAATTTGAGATTGGGAAATGATATTACGACTGAGCAAGAGACCAGTGATATTACACTTTCTGATACAATCAAATACTCTGATTTAGTTAAAGTAACAGATGATAATGAATACTCCGATCAGCTGCTTAACTACAAAACAATGGTGGATAAGGAGTCATACAAGAATTTCAGTAAATCTCAATTTAATGCTGTAACTGAAAATAATTTTAAAGATTTATTTGATAACTTTGCGAAAGGTACGCGAAACATTGTAGGTCAAAGCAATGAAAAATATAAATTTGGAGGTAAAAAAGTAAACCCAATAGGAACTTATTATGGTGGTGGACCCACTGGAGAAGCGATGTGGCCGTTGCAATTTTCTAGATTTGAATCAAATAGCAATTCAGTTGGTCAGAAATATATTAATGATATAAATCCATCTCAGACAATTCCAAATACACAGCTGGGTAGACAAAAAAAATCTGAAGAAGAATCAAATACAGTTCCGTCTTTAAATAAAAGAAAACTTAGTCCTACAAATAATGTAGATTTTGTAAATAGATTGTCGGTACTAAATGATATATCAGAATATAATTCTGAAGAATATAATTCATATGGTCCCGATATTATTAAATTTTATTTTTATGATATAGTTAATGAAAGATATATTCCATTTAGAGCAACTGTTACAAATATTTCTGATAATACTAGTGCAGAATGGAATAGAATAAGTTATTTAGGTAGAGCAGATAAATTATATAATTATAAAGGATTTACTCGAAAATTGAGTTTCTCTTTCAAAGCTATATCTCATAGTGTAAAAGAATTGTTACCGATGTGGCAACGAATAAATTATTTATTGGGATTGACACGACCTGCAAATTACACAAATGGTGGAGATTCTGGGTACATAGTTCCGCCAATGGTACAACTTACACTTGGAGATTTTTACAAAAATCATAATGTAATTGTTGAGTCGTGTAATATATCTATTGATGAAAATACACCGTGGGAAGTTCTACCTGAAAATTTAAATAAAGATTGGTATTACGGACTGTCAGAAGCAATACAATGGAAAAATTCATCTGGTAAATATGCACAATTTCCATTGTATGCTAATATTGATTTAAATATGGATGTATTGGAAAAAGAACGTCCACGCACAGGGATCTCCAATTGGGGAGATGTATCCGATAATAACACTTTTTCCAAAAATTTGAATGTTACAACTCCATCTTGGGTATATAATGCCGCGAATTTAGAACCAATTTCAGACATAGAATAATAAATAATAGCATGAGATATCAATATACACCAATAGAAAAAAGGTATGATGGAAATGAAGTATATAAAACTACGTATTATCCAGTTATACAAGAAAGTGCATCTGATATATATATTACTGTATCAGAAAATGATTATTTAGATAGTCTGGCAAAGAAATATTATGGAAGTGAAGATTATTGGTGGGTAATTGCTAATGCAAATAATTTAGGCAGAGGGAAGTTGTCAGTTGATATCGGAAAGCAATTAAGAATACCAGGTAATTTAAGTAGAATCTTAGATGATTTTAAACGTATTAACTAAATGAGTTATGGCGAATGAAATAAAAACATTATCTCCAGAAGAAGTTAGATATTGGGATGTTCAGAATATTCCAACTGAATTAATAAAAGAATTACGAAGGCGAAAAAATTCAAATAATATTGGATTTGAAATACCAAATAATATTGTATCTAATTTTAAACGAGAACATAAAAATTATAAAGGTTCTTTGTCACCTTGGATCCGTATATTTTCAAATGGTACGGGTGTAAGAAACAATGAAAGAGTTCCAAAATCTGCATATTTAGGAAATACATCATATGATGGTTTTATTTTAGAGAGCGGCAAATCGTTTAATGATGCATATGGTCTTTCACGCGGAACTAATGGAGAATCAATATTTAATTCTGATTCAAAAGCAATTATTGGATATCAAGCAAATGGATCTGAACATTATATAGATCAGAAATATAGAGAATCTATTTATAAGATGTCTGCTGAATTTGATCCAAACTTCCCACAGAACAGTAGTGCGCCATCTATAATTCCACCACCAGGTATCGAGTCGGTGAGTATAAATACTAGTGCAGATATGTTGACATATGGTGAATTTAAACTGAAATGTTTTACACTTGCTCAGATAGAATATTTGACACCATTTTTCTTAACACCAGGTATTCATATATTTGTTGAATTTGGCTGGAATTTATATAATCGAGAGTCTTTATTGGATTTGGAAAATGTTCCCGAATTAAAAAATATAGTTGATATTCCATACAATGGAATAAAAAGAACACTGAATTCTTATGGGAATTATGGCTTAGTTAGTGGTATAATTACGAATTATAATTTTACAACCAATGATGGATTTGAATACGAATGTAACATTAAAATAACTGATAAGCAAGCATTGTTTGCGGGATTCCGTGTAGATGTAGACGCTAACAAAAAGACCAATGATGAATCACAGTCATCACAGTCGTCGTTCATGAATATAAAATCGTTTTTTAAGCAATACTTATCGTTTGCAAAAGATGTTATAGGAGGTGGTTCAAATTTTTATAATTATATAAATTCAATTCAACAGAAAGTAATTGCATATGAAGAGCTTCAGAAATACCTTGATCAGGGATATGAAGAATTAGATAATTCAAAGATCATAAGAGAAACTTCAGAAAAAGGTAAAAAATTAAGTTATGACGTAATAGTTTTTAAACGAAATACTGGAAAGGTTCTTACGAGTAAATTTTATAACAATGAGCCTGAAGATAGAATTTTCTTTGGTAGAAATAATAATATTGACGGAACACTTGTTGCTCCAAAACAAGTTTTAGAGACGGTAAAAAGAGATCTTGGCATTGATTATAGTTTTACTATATCCGACGAGCAAGCGGAAGAACAAAAATATGCCAAAGCAAATGAGATAAGAGAAAATTTATTACATTATGGAGACAATGAGTATTCAGATCAAGACCAGCATGATTTTGATCGCAATGAATCTTCGAACGAAGTTTGGTTTACACTGGGATTTGTATTCGAAAATATAAATTTCAAATGTAATTCAAAATTAAATAAAGTCAATTTTACGGTTGATATAGATGATGTGATTGTAAATGCACATCCTAACTTAATTTCATGTAATCCCAATGTATTGATTCCAAATTCAATTGCACCTAAAATAAATATAGGACGTAAGTGGACAGATGATACCGAATTAAAAGGATATCTTCCGGAAGAAAATACTACGAATAACAAATATTTCAATCAGAATGATTATAATAGAAAAGTCGCCGCACCTGAAAAAGTAAAACTTGCCTACGAAAAAAACCAGAAAGTATTCAGGACACAATTTGTAGGTTTTAGACAAGATTTAGATAAAATAATAAATTATAGAAGATTTAGAACTGAAGATGAAAGACAATACGCATTTCCGCAGGTTAAAGAAAATACTCTTGGTGATAATACATTTGAAGAATATAGACATGGATATTTGAAAGATCTGTATATTAGCAAACGTAAATTAATAGATATTTCTAAAGATGATGATATCAAAACATTGCAGCAATTTATACATGCAATTTTAAATACTATTAATGAATCAGTGAATAATTTTTGGGAATTTGATGTTGTTTCTAATGGTAAAGGTGGATTTATAATTGTAGATAAAGGTATTAATAGTTTAACTAAAATTTATCAGTTTGAATTATATAGTGATAATAGTGTTATAAAAAGTATAAATTTTGATGTGAGTTTGTCAAATGAACAAGCTGCACAAACATTATTCGGGACCGGAAACAATAAATCTGATACAGATGACGGTAATCAGATAACTTTAGGGCAAAAATCTATACCTACGATATCTTACAGTGATAGGTTTGATAAATATAATACAAATTCAACTACTGCTGACTCAAGTGAATTGTCTGAAAAAGAGAAGGATAGGAAGAGGCAAATCGAAAAATATGGAATTCCTAACGACGATAGAAATCGTGAAATAGAAAAATTGCAAATATATGGTAAACAGGAATGTTTGATAATGACAACTATGAAGTTTAGGGGTGATATAAGTGATGAGGATATAGATCTGGGAGGAGAAAACTTGTATTACATGCTTAATCTACCATCCTCATTGAGTGGTAAAATGCTTGAAATTTTAGATGATGGAGATTATAATAATAATTCTGCGGTATATTCTAATGTAGCGGATAATTTTTTAATTGAAGTAACTTTAGATGGAATATATGGATTTAGAATGTTTCAGCATTTTTCAATAAATAATTTACCCAAACCATATGTTCCGGGTAATTGCATATTTATGATTAAAGAAATATCGCATCAAATTTCAGACGGAAATTGGGAAACTAAAATAACTGCAATGTTAAAAGGAACGGTGCCTAATAAAATTGAATATGAATTGATATGATATACAAAGATACATCTAAATCAGAAAAAAATAAATTGGATTTCGTCGGATTTGATTATAAGTCGCCAACCACATACAATAGTAGACCTAAAGAAGGAAACTATCAAATTGGTTATATTAATCGTTATTTTGTATCTCGAATTAATTATACAGATATTGTCGAAGTGAATTCGGAAGAATACATTGAACTGCGTGATATATTTTACAAAAAAGCTAAGTTGATATGGAAAATATCTGGTCCCAAATACAATAAATATGAAGATGGTATATTGGTTGAACAAGGGATATATGAGAATAATACTGCTAATATTAACAGCGCTAAAGAAACAATTGAAGATATCGAGTCTGTGCTGACAGATGTTTTTCAATTTTCTAAAAAATAATTGACTATCATATATTGTAATGATATCATTTATTTATGTCGCGTGACATTTATTTAAAAATCATATTCAAAAGCAAGAATACACATCCTGTGCACAGTGAGCCAATCGCTGCGTTCATATATGATTTTATATCAGGTAAATCAAGATATTTTAATTTTTCTCACCCAGACATTTCCGATGTATGTGATTGGAATAGTTTTAAGTCTGCAATTAAAGATTTTCGGATATTTGTTATAAACAAAAAGAAGTGTCTTTATCATTTATATGGATGTAATTTAGTGGATGTTAACTCAGTCACATATTCGAATGATGGAGTTACAATCGATGAAGTAGAATCTGACGTATTAAAATTATATCAGTCCACAAATAAGTATAATTATATCATTCCATTTTCAATTCATCAGTCAAATTTTGACGAAGAAGTAGCAAGTATAGCGTCCATCAATACGCATAAATTCGATGATTATAGTTATAGATTTTTTAATGATTTACTATGCGATACACTTTACGAAGTTGAAAAGAATGGACTGAAACTGGACAGTGATGTTTTTCAAAAATTTTATCCGGATAAAAAATATAAGGATTTTGCATATACTCAATACAATATATTCAACCCAACTGGACGTCCAAGTAACAACTATGACAACATTAATTATGTGGCACTGAACAAAGAAGATGGACGTAGAAAAAGTTTTATATCTAGATATAGAGATGGATATTATTTACTTATAGATTTTGTAGGATTTCATCCATACATTGTTAGCGACCTGATCAAATATACAGTTCCTGATGAAGAAACTATATATGAACACTTAGCAAAATATTATTATAATATTTCTGATATAACTAAGTCACATATTGCATCTGCAAAAAAGTTAACTATGGTTAATTTATATGGTCAAATTAGTGAGGAATATCTAGACATAGAATTTTTTAGAAAAACAGAAAGCCTAAAGACTCATTACTGGAATTCATTTCTGCGAAATGGGTATGTAGAATCTCCATTGTATCGTCGCAGAATTACAACTAAACATATAAAATCTCCAAATAAAAATAAATTATTTTCATATGTAATACAAGCATGTGAGACTGAATATGGAATTGATAGTCTGAAGAAATGTATAAATTTTGTTTCGGATAAAAAGATAGATCCTGTGCTTTATATATATGATTCTGTTTTATTTGATGTTGACAGTTCGGTTAGTGAAAAATACGTTAAAGATTTAGTTACAATTTTTAAAAATGGTAGATTTAAAGTGAAGACCTATATTGGTAAAAATTATGACGATGTTGTAGAATCTTGAAAAATAAACAGTCATATAGTTTAAAAATTTAATATATATATATTATTATGAATTTTTCTACATTACTAGATAATATATGCTGCGATAGTAGGGTGGTAGATGGTGTACCTGATTTAAATAATCTGGATTTTTGTTTTATATTACAAGAATATTTACTGAAGGGCGGTTATTCAATCGATGAAGTTACAGAAAGAACTGCAATTTTATTTGAAAAAGGAAATTTTCCTGAACGACAGGCATATAATACAAATGGAATTCTAGTTACATTTCCAAGTAAAGAATATCGTGACAAAGCCGTAGATAAAGGAACTCACTTTTCAGAAAATCCAAAAGCGGTAAATCCAACTATATTTACAAATAGTGATCCAGAATCATTGACAACTGCAGACATTAAAGTAGATGAGCCTGAAGATACAGACGACCCACAAGATTCAGATACATTTACACTTGATGATTATGTTGAAGATAAAGTCGATGATTATAATGTAGATACTCGATCCGGAGACGAAAAAGAAGTCGATGCAGATGCTATTCGTGCGATGTTGTTAGATGATCCTCTTCCAACTGATACATTTGAAATCGATGAGTTTTTATCTAAGACTCGTAAGAATTTAAAAACAGACGAAAAGTTATATTCTAATGGATCAAAGTGGTATGTGAAAAAAGTAGATTATGTTGAAGCATACGATAACGATAAGTGTGATGGTATTGTCGGTATAGATGAGGATACGTTAATTGGAGAAGAATATTTTTCTGAGAAGCGTGGTAAATCTCTGATAAAACTCTGTAAATAAAATGGCTGATTTCATAAAAAAACAATTAATGTGTAGATTCAGTGATAGTAAAACTTACGTTAAAGATGTAGATCATATTAGTAAAAATTGTAAATTGACAGATAGAAGAATATTTATACTTTCAAATGCGAATAATTCTAACGAAATTTTCTTGACATTCAATATACAGAAGAATATACTGAACAAAATCAAATACATGAATACTATAAGTATTCATCGAAAAAATCACACAAATACATTGTATACTTTAAATGCAATGAACCGCCTTATTGAAGATGAAAATTGCGGAGTTTTTGATAAAACGTTTCAATTAGATTGGGAACTTTATAAAAATTCAATCATTTTAATAAATGACCCAGGTGTGAAAATAATTTCATTAAAATTAATTTCAACTGTAAATCTTTAATAGATATTGTTTTCACTAAGTGAAAAAAAAATGAATTTTAACTTGACGTTAGATTATAGTTCGCTTAATCTAATTACAGTTAATTATTAATAATAATAAATAACAAATAATAAATAATAAATAAAATAATACATTATGGCACTGAACCTAAATAAAATCAAGTCACGATTAAATTCGTTGAGTAATAACAATAACAAGTCAAACCTACTGTGGAAACCTACACCTGGCAAACAAGTAGTTCGAATCGTCCCATATAAATTTGATCCTGAAAATCCATTCATTGAATTGTATTTTCATTATAATTTAAACGGCAAAACGTTTTTATCACCTGATACATATAATCGCCCAGATCCAATTGTAGAGTTTGCAAATAAGCTTAAAGCAACTGGAAATAAAGATGATTGGTCACAGGGTAGAGCATTGGCTCCTAAAATGAGAACATACGTTCCTGTAATTGTTCGTGGAGAAGAAGGTTTAGGGGTCCGATTCTGGGGGTTCGGTAAACAAGTATATCAAGAACTAATGGGAATTGTTCTAGATGAAGATAATGAATGGGGAGATATTACAGATCTTAAAGAAGGGCGCGATGTTGTAGTTGAATTCAAAACTGCAAAAGAAACTGGTCGTTCATATCCTGAAACAAGTATTCGAGTTAAGCTGAAAACTTCAACTGCTGTAGATCCAAAGGATACAAAAATGTTGGATATGTTAACTCAACAGACAAATATCACTGAATTATTTCCTGAACCAACATATGATGACCTGAAATCTGCGATGGAAAGTCATCTATCTACAGATGATGACGGTGAAGTTGTATCCGAATCAGTAAATTCCCCCTCACAAGAAAGCGATGTTGAACCAGCATCAACAAGTAAGCCTAAACCATCGTCGGATGTATCCAATGCATTTGATGAGTTGTTTAATGGGTAGGTATATTAAACGGGGAGATTAAATATCTCCCCGTTTATATATGTTTCAAACATGCCAATGCGCCCAAGGCATTGGAGGAAATAACCTTCTTGGACATGAAATTTCTTGCGTAGTAATTCAAGCCCTCATATCATTCAGTTGATATTCAAAATGTCATTACTAGCAAAAATGAGATCCTCTGATTTCATTGATTTCAGAGGATCTTTTTTTAAAAAATATAGTCGAAAATGTATATTATAAAGTTGTAGGATAAACCTACTTAGGTAGCACATCTTTTAAAACCATAAGCCCACCCACGCTAAATCGATAGGTTGGGAGTTCACGTCACATATATGCGACATTCTTATTAAACAAACCATTTTATCAAAAAAATAAATTATGCCAAAGAAAAAAAATAACACAACACCACCTCAAACAGAAAGTGGAAGAGATGAATTATTAAATACACTTGCAACTCAATTAAACAAATCAAATAAAGACGGTGGTAAAGTCGCATATTTCCTAAATGAGGATGATTCACCATCTGATATAACAGATTGGGTAAGTACAGGATCTTCAATGTTAGATTTAGCGATTAGCAATCGGCCAGATGGAGGATTGCCAGTTGGAAGAATGATTGAATTCAATGGTTTGGAAAGTAGTGGAAAAAGTTTACTTTCTGCCCAAATAATGGCAAACACCCAGAAAAAAGATGGCGTTGCAGTTTACATTGATACTGAAAATGCAGCTGCTCCTGATTTTTGGGAAAGTTTGGGAGTAGACACGAATCAGATGTTATATATTCCGGTAGATTCTGTAGAAGCTATTTTTGAGAAAATGGAAGAAATTATAACAGTCGTCCGAAAATCTGATAAAGATCGTATGTTAACTATAATCGTAGATAGCGTAGCAGCCGCATCATGCAAGACTGAACTTGAAAGTGAGCATGGTAAAGATGGTTATAATACCACAAAGGCAATCGTTATTGGAAAAGCAATGCGAAAAATTACCAATATGATCGGAAAGCAGAAAGTTCTCACTATATTCACAAACCAGTTACGACAGAATATGAATGCAATGGCATTTGGAGATAAGTATGTTGTACCTGGTGGGAAGGCGATCCCATTTCACTGTAGTGTCCGTGTTCGACTAAACAATACCGGAAAGCTTAAGAGTGGAGATGTTATCGTAGGAAATGGATGTAAAGCAGTCGTCACAAAAAATAGAATGGGTCCGCCACATAGATCAGCTGAATTTGACATTTATTATGATAGCGGAATTGCTGACTATGCCAGCTGGATTAAAGTCATGAAAAATAACAAACTTCTAAAACAAGGAGGTGCGTATTATAAATATACCAAAGATGATGGGGAAGAAATTCAATTTCAAGCAAAAAACTTCATTGATCTTCTGGAGGATGTTGCTTTGAAAGATGAAATCTACAAAAAAATATGTGATGTTACTATTATGAAATATAAAGACCCAAACAGCAAAATTGAAGATGATTTACAAACAGATATTGAAGATACTGCAGGTGTAGACGAAGAAAATAATTAAGCTAAAATATATTATAAATTACAATTTAGTACTGTAGGAATTCGCCCGTTCACATCATTCCTACAGTACTTTATTTTTAGCTATGAATAATTCTGATAAAAAGAAAATGTGGTCAATGTTTAAAAACATGACAGATGATGCTCGCAATTCTGGAATTGCTAGACATAAAAATTCTGAAGTATTATTGGTTGATGCATATAATACATTTATTCGTGGATGGACAGCATCACCCGCCATGAATTCGCACGGAGAACATACTGGCGGGATGTCCAGCTTTTTGAAGAGTGTAGGGTATGCGATAAAATTGTTAAACCCTACACGCGTGATCGTGGTTTTTGATGGAAAGGGTGGTTCGTTAAAGAGAAGAAAAATTTATCCAGAATATAAAAATAAAAGACGAACTGCAATTCGGGTAAATCGTGCATATGATGATACAATTAATAGTGTAGATAGTTCGTTTGAGAAACAATTGTTGCGAACAGTTAGATATTTGGATATGTTGCCGGTTACTACGATGTCGATTGATAATATTGAAGCTGATGATACAATTGCATATTTATCCACCGATACATTTAAAGACAGCAATGTTAATATAATGTCAGCAGACAAAGATTTTTTACAGTTAGTAAATGATCGTATATCCTTGTGGAGTCCTACAAAAAAGAAATTATATGGCTGTAATGAAATATATACTGAATATGGAATTCATTGTGAGAATTTCATTTTATATCGAATTCTAGAAGGGGATGTAAGCGATAATATTACCGGAATTCGTGGTGCTGGTTTAAAAACTATATTGAAAGCGTTTCCATTTTTAACAACCGCTGAGAAATTTGGAATACCTGAACTATATAATTATTGTGAAAATTATAAAGGTAAATATAAAGTATATCAGACGATACTTGATAATAAACATATAGTTGAAAGAAATTATGATTTAATGCAATTAAGTCATACTCAAATCCAATCATTTACTCAGTTAAGAATTGAAGAGATAATATTAAAAGAAATTCCAAAAATCAATAAGATTGGATTTGGTAAATTGATGAATGAAGATGCTATGTGGAATAATATTCCTAATTATCAAGTTTGGATGAAGGAATGTTTTTCTAAACTTAATGCGTTTGTTGATTGACAAATTAAAATATATGGTATACTCTTACAGAGTGACAAAATTAACATATATAAAATAAAAATAATATACTAATGGAAAATACTGAGAATTTGAATAAGTTTGGAATGGAATTCCAAATTAAATGTGTAACTGCACTTGTTTCTGACCGTTCGTTCATTGAACAAATACATGATATTGTTGAAATTGAATTTTTTGAATCTGATGCACATCAATGGATTGTAGACCAAGCGTTAAAATATTTCGTAGAATATAAAGATGTTCCGTCACTGAACGTATTTAAAGTTCAGTTAGATAAAGTCACACAAGAATCGCTGCGACAAAGTATTGTAGAAAAACTAAAGTTGGTTTATCAGAAAATGAAAGATAGTGATTTACGATTTATTAAGGAACAGTTCCTTATTTTTTGTAAAAATCAAAAACTCAAATGTGCGATTATTGATAGTGTGGATCATCTTGAGAATGGAAATTATGAGCAGATTAAATCTGTGATTGATGCTGCCATGAAAGCTGGGATGGAACGGAATGTAGGCCATGATTATGCGGGAGAGATTGATTTGCGGATGAGTGAAATGTCTCGTAATAGCGTTGCCACGAATTGGCAAACGATCGACACAATTATGGATGGTGGACTTGCCTCAGGGGAACTAGGCATCATTACAGCGGCGTCAGGTGGTGGTAAGTCTTGGGTGTTGGCAAAGATAGGAGCAGAAGCAATGCGACAAGGAAAGAATGTATTGCACGTTACGCTTGAGTTAAATGAGAATTATACTGGATTACGATACGATAGTTGCTTTACAGGAATTGAGTTCCAAGACATTCGAAATAATGTAGCTACAGTAAAAGAAGCAATTGATAATATTACTGGAAAGTTGTGTATTAAATTTTTCCCAACAAAAACCGTTTCTGCGCATGGTTTAAAAGCACATGCGGAAAGATTGGCAGTTCTGGGGAATAAGCCAGATGTAATTATTGTGGATTATGCAGATTTACTAAAAACATCAAATGGTAGTAGTACTGGAAATAGTTATAACGATGCTGGTGGAATATATGAAGATTTACGTGGAGTAGCTGGTGAATTACAAATACCCATATGGAGCGCATCTCAAAGCAATCGATCTGCAATAGATGCTGATATTATCGAAGCGAACAGTATCGCTGACAGTTATAGAAAAATTATGACTGCAGACTTTATTTTGAGCGTGAGTCGTAAATCTACAGATAAAGTTAATAACACTGCTAGATTTCATGTTATTAAAAATCGATTCGGTCCAGATGGAATTACATTTCCAAGTAAAATGAATGCAGGTTGTGGAGAGATTGAAATCTATGATTCTTCTTCAGCAGAAGGTAATGCTCTGCAGAGTGAAATGGCAAATGGAGAAAATCAATTGAAAAAAGTTGTTAAAGATAAATGGGATTCTATGCAATCTGAATAAATATGAAAGTTTTTTTAAAAAAGTATGAAGGAAAGACAATATCAGATATAAAATCTGATTATACTTCTAACAAAAAATTAGATGTAAATAAAATAATTTTGATATCTGAATTGGATGATCGATTATTAAAATATTTGACGCATTTGATAAAATCATATGAACGGAGTATGATATTAAATGAAGTTGAATCGTTAAAGGTTGGAGACCTAAAATTTGCATATGATAAATATATACGATTAACTAAATTAATTTCTAGACGATCTCAACATTATACAAATTTGCAATGGGAATTTTGGAGAAAATATAAAGAATTTGGAGATAAAAAGTTTGAAAAAAAGCACTATGATTTAGAAGTTAAATTGAAAAAGCTTACTGATATAAGAGACACATTGCTCAATCGTACGAATTGGAAAGTTTTTGAAAATGAAAAATATAAAGCCATAGATGATATTGATATTGAAAGTTATGTATTTACATCTGATTTTATAGAATATGATGTAGAAAATGAAGAGTTAAGCAAAGAGTCTAAAGTAATACTGTCACTTTTTTCTAAATTAGAATAATAATAAATTATTCTAATAGTTTATATCCAATCTGATATATATATATATTATAAAATGTAGGTATAATTGTTTATATCTACACATTAATTTCAATATATATATATACAGACATGGCTAAAATTACAGATCCAGATTTACTGACACAGGGAATAGAGGTTAATTTTATTACTGGTTCCACGAAGGTAATTGAATTAAATAAAGCAGGTAACTTATCAGATGATGGCGTTACTATGCAGGCATTATATTCTTTCATTAAAGAAGAATGGAGAGACGATGCAAATTTGATTAAATTTAATTTCCCCATGATTTCTATTACATCGGAGCAGTTTGAACTGATCAATACATGGGATATTAGTGGATCTTATCTGGATTCTGGAGGTAGTAAGTTTTTAATCCGAGATGGTGGCTGGGCAAAATCTGATGCAGATGGCAATTCTGAAGAAGAGTGGATGAACATTACTACTCTCGGTAACTTCTTTTTACCCGCTAACGGCGAGTTCGGTCAAGCATACTATGTACAAACATCATCATTCAAAGTTGATGAAGCTGTACCAATTGATATTGTGTTGACAGGATCCGTTAACCAAGCAGTACTGATTTATAGATCGGGGTCGGGATTCGACACTGACAACTTCAGAGATGTTTTTAAAATCTATCTTCGCGAAGAAGATCAGACTTATGCATATTATGATCTATTGACAGAACAAAATTTAACAACACTTACTACTCGCAAATTCGCACTTCCATTGGCAAACTCGCAGGATCTTAAAGATACAACTGGATCAAGTGCCATTGATCCTCTTTCAACAGGAACTGCAAGTTTGGCTCCATATTCAAGTATGAGTATAGCATACTATGATACTGCAGAGAGTAAACCTGTTGGTGCTACGAACTTTGATTTTAACGTAATTGTTGACAATAGTGCGGAGAACAAGGCTGCAGGTGTAGGTACTCTTGAGGAAATATACACATTCACGCAATGGGCTCTTACTCGCACACATAACATCAATTTATTAACAGTATCTGGATCAGGTTCTGTACGTGGAGAAGTTGCGGAACAATTATGTTTCTTTATTGGAGATACATTGCAGACCCAGCTAGTTGAACAAGGTGGTGTTTATGTTGAAAATTTCTTGGCAGCAGATACAAACGATCTACAGGTTACTGATAACGGTGGTACTGTAAGATCCTTCCCATTTGTTGCTGCGGGAACTATTAGTTTCAACGATAACTTAAAGAATGATTTATCTGGGAGCTATAAGGTATTTTTTACAAATGATGATTCCGGCGATAACACCGGTCGAGATTTCGGAACCAAAGATGCTATTATTGTTGAAGATAATAGTGACCAACCAATTACAGGAAGTACGAGTGGTATTAGCAATAAACAATTTGATTTTGATTATGATTTCAATATTCAAAGAGGAAATGCTTCTTCCGGATCAGATGCGCCAGTGACAGCCGTTGCGATTGGATTGGATACTGCGCAGTATGTTATCACAACAACTACAGTTACTCGCTCAACTGCAAATTCAATTAACTTGGTGGCTGCACTTGAGAGAAATTATACTACATGATATAGTTAATTCAAATGTAATCGATAAAACTATAAAATCCATCATATTTATTTATGATGGATTTTATAGTAACAAGTAGCACAGGACATATGTTGAACGGGAAATCGTTTCATTTGGCGAATCCTGTGATTGGTAATAAATACCATATATCACATTTGTCAGATCATTATTTAGAATTAGTGCATTTTGACGGAACTAATGTTCGATTACTAAATTCGAATATCTCATTTGTTGGAAAGAAAATATAAGTTATGGCAACTAAAGTTTCAGGTTCAGACTCAGAAAGACTTACAGATTGC
>JAAHTH010001229.1_pt2 | contig 21345 bp, 20 predicted proteins | sample 6116091 | NCBI WGS metagenome assembly JAAHTH01 (sample SAMN13939990, study PRJNA603662) | sponge metagenome | isolation source: marine sponge | host: Mycale hentscheli | place: New Zealand | collected 2006 | reverse complement strand
AAGAAAAGAAAGAAGAAAAGAAAGAAGAAAAGAAAGAAGAAAAGAAAGAAGAAAAACTATTATATTTCAGTGAATTATTCGTGTCGATGATCTCGGCTAAAAAAACTGAAATGAAAAAACTAATGGACAGTAAACAATTGACACAAAAATTACTTTTGGAATATGTTTCATATCACGACAGCCTTAAAGATCAACTTGAAGATAGATGTAATGATATGATATTGGAAGATCCAGAGTCTTTCGAGGAAAAATCAATTGAAAAATTCGAAAAATCTCTCGAAAGAACAACTGAAAAGTTTTCGAATTTTATCGATTCTCTAATTTCTTAATTGCTTTGAATTTCTCGATTAATAATTTTTTATGTTTGTAGGTTGTTGAGTGTAAAATTTCGGATTTTCCGACATAACACATACATAAACTGCATATTTTTGATTTTTTTTCAATTGGCATTGTTGTAAGTTGCGTAAGGGGAAATAATATATATATTTTCGCTAAATCTTTCCTCTGATATATATATTAATAAATATAAAAACTACAAACAAAAAATGCCTATCTCTGCTGGAATCCAAGACTCGCACACCCCCATACATTATCACGATGCCTCTATGACTCGTAGATATGTAGTTAAGAGAAAACCTAGTATTAATGTTAGAATGACTGGAATTTCGGAAGTTCCAGTCATCAATAATGCTCCTAATGTTGTATTGTCATCCGATTTGAAGAAAGATCACAGCATGTATCATCCATCATCTCAAGAAAGATTAGTTATGGCAATGGGAGGGGGCAAAAACCACAGTATGTATCAGCCATCATCTCAAGAAAGATTAGAAATGGCAATGAAAGGTTGATGTTTTTTGATACGTTTCGCTCTCAATAAAAGCTGAATATAAAATATATCGTTTTATATAAAAAATATAAGAAATATAAGAATGTTCTCATTAAGAATTGATACGAAAAAATCTAAGAAAGAAAGATTCCTTGCAGTAATCAAAGGAATAGGGGGAGCAAAACAATATGTAGTATTAAGAGAAGAAAGTAAAAATCAAAATGACGGGAAGAAAGAAGTAACCATTGAATCTGGTAAATTAGTTCCTCTCCCAAATCCGAATATAGTTGAAAAAATATATATTTCAGCTCCAAGTGGTGCTGGCAAATCCTATTATGCGGGAATGTGGCTTCAAGAATATAAAAAAATGAAACCTTTTAAGAAAAATCCAATCGTATTGATATCATCTATTGACGAGGATGAGTCCCTAGACAGACATAAACCAATACGCATACCTTTAACTATGGAGTTCATTGAAGATCCAATACAACCCGAGGATTTACAAGACAGCGTTGTAGTTTTTGATGACATAGACACGATGCGAGATCCTTTGATAAGAAATGCTGTTGCTGATCTCAGAAATTATCTTCTGGAACAAGGAAGGCATTTTAATGTTAGAATGTTAATGACATCACATCTTCTAACGAATTTCAAATATTCGAGAATAATCTTAAATGAGGCAACTTGCGTTGTATTATTTCCGCACGGTCGAAGTAAATACCACATGGACCGGTATTTAAAGGTTTATGTCGGACTATCGCGAGAAGAAATATCGAGGGTTTTGAATGTTCCTAGCCGATGGGTTGCCGTTTATACTGGTTATCCAACATTTGTAATCCACGAAAAAGGAGCATTTCTATTGTAATTTTATTCAGTTTTTTTTTGTTTAGTGTTTTATAAAGGTTTAGTTTTTTGCTCAACTTTTTTCAAAAGTGAAATGGATAAGATTATAAGGAGAAGCGAGCAGTATGATTTAACTGGATCAGATGTACACAGAATAACAGACGGAAAAGCAAATATAATACAATATGAGCAACTTGAAAAAGTTAATAGTGTAGATGAAATCCTAGGAGAATACGGCGCTTGTATTATACTTTATACAACTAGGCTTAATTTTGGACATTGGGTCGGACTAATACGACGAAGCGAAAAAATACTTGAATTCTTTGATCCATATGGATTGAAAATTGACGCAGAACTTAATATTACGAATGAATTACATTTAAGACAACACGAAGGGAGGATTGTTCCACATTTAACGGTTCTCATTAGTAAATCTCAATATGTTGTGAAATCAAACACACATCAACTTCAAAAATTTTTAGATCATACTGAAACTTGTGGACGATGGGTGGCATTGCGAATACGTTTACGGGCTAAAACACTAGCAGAGTTTACACGGCTGATGACTCGTAATAGGTGTTATGACGGTGATTTTTGGGTATCAGCATTAACTATATTCGTTTAATTCGGAAAAAAAAAATATGACTATATATAAATCGAAAGCAAAAGCAAAAGAAGATGAGTTTGAATAAATTTATGAATGTAGCTACCGGCAAGGCTCTGAAATTTAGGATAGGTGCCGAAGAAATCGAAGCAAAATCTATTGAAGTAGATAATTTTGAAATTAAAGAAAATGGATCATTGAAATTACCTTTTGACGCTACTGACGGAGGTTATGTGAAAAATGAAGGAGTTGATAACGCCGTAATAATTGGAACATATGAGGGAGCAGTGGAAACACCATTAATAAAAGTATCTGCGGATGCTACAGCAATAGCGTCTGATGTATTAATTGCAAAAGAGCAAATTGCTGGAAAAATGATAGTTGGAACCCTTTTATCGCAAGAATATATACTTCCGGAAACTAGAGGAACAGACGGACAGATTTTACAAACTAACGGTTCTGGTGAGGTATCTTGGGTAGATGAAGGTTCTCCTTCGGATGTTGGATTATTCTCAGCGTTGACTGTAAGGAAATCGGGTGGTGGCGATGCAAGTATATTAACTGTGGATGGGGTTGGGGCTTTCTCTCCAGTGGTGGAACTTAAACGAAACGATGCTGACTTTTTCCATATTGTATCAGATGCTTCTGAATTAGTGGTAAAGAATTTTCAAGATACTGGAGGGACTAAAGGTGTTATATCAATCGATAATTTAACCTCAGAAATAACTCTTAATGATGACGTTATTTTGAATGGATCATTGAAATTACCTTTTGACGCTACTGACGGAGGTTATGTGAAAAATGAAGGAGTTGATAACGCCGTAATAATTGGAACATATGAGGGAGCAGTGGAAACACCATTAATAAAAGTATCTGCGGATGCTACAGCAATAGCGTCTGATGTATTAATTGCAAAAGAGCAAATTGCTGGAAAAATGATAGTTGGAACCCTTTTATCGCAAGAATATATACTTCCGGAAACTAGAGGAACAGACGGACAGATTTTACAAACTAACGGTTCTGGTGAGGTATCTTGGGTAGATGAAGGTTCTCCTTCGGATGTTGGATTATTCTCAGCGTTGACTGTAAGGAAATCGGGTGGTGGCGATGCAAGTATATTAACTGTGGATGGGGTTGGGGCTTTCTCTCCAGTGGTGGAACTTAAACGAAACGATGCTGACTTTTTCCATATTGTATCAGATGCTTCTGAATTAGTGGTAAAGAATTTTCAAGACACTGGAGGTACCAAAGGTGTTATATCGATTGATAATTTAACCTCAGAAATAACTCTTGATGATGATGTTATTTTGAATGGGTCTTTGAAACTAGCAAGTTCGGCTTCTCCGCCGGTCGATACTGGCGACGACAAATCATATTTGTATAATGATTTAACAGAAGGCGCTATGTGGGTCGGAAGTCCTAATATTTACACTACTGATTCTAGCGGGATAAAAATGATATCAAGTGTTTGCTATGCTGAATCTTATATGCTTGGTAACACTCTTCCAACAACTTTCCCAGCACCTATCACCAGTTGGCAGACAATATTAACTAATGTTCCAATTATATTGGCAGAAAATAACCCGGTAAAATATGGTGAATGGACTGTTATTGGCAGCGCAATTAAATGGAATGCTACTGCTCCTCGATCTATTAAGGTGAAAGTTATATGCTCTTTCACGCAAACTGGAGGAGCAGTGTTAGCACCTCGAGAATTCGGGATATTCAAAGGTAATCCGGCAAGTACAGTAATTACCTCATCAAAGCAAATAGTTGGAGTTGAAGCCGTCGGAAGTTCTTTCCCGGTTAATACAACCTTAGTATGTATAACGACATTAGCTCCGGACGATATTCTTCAATTAAAAGTTTCTAATCCGGATTCGTCCCAATTTGATGTTTTAATTCCAGATATGTCATATGTAATTACTGAATTGTGAGGGTGAAAAAAGTGAGAATTTCGGGAAATCGCAAAAAGTGTTTTTAAGGCTTTAACTCTGTTCACAAACTTAAAATAATGCAACGAGATAAAGAGGAGTAGTGTGTTCAAGGCTGAAAAACACTTTTTTTCAAAAGTAGCTTCGGCCCACCAAACCAAGAAAGAAGAGTAGTTACTTAATATAATATTATGAATGTGGTTTGGTAAGTCGGTTTTTTTTTGCTCAACTTTTTTCAAAAGTAAAATATACTTATTCAATTTCGGAAAGATGGGCAAGAAAAAAAAGAAACACACAATAAAAATCACTATCAATGTTGTGGGACATCTTTCAACGCGCGTTGGTGTCAGAACAACCTACGTATATGAATTACCAGTAAATACAGCTATTTCAACTCTAATGTATCGTGTTCGGCAACAAATTAAACTTGAGCCGGCAGAATCGCTCTTTCTATTCCTTGAAGGCAAATTAGCTTCGATGAGTCGCACAATATCGACATACATGAAACCAAATAAAAAGGAAGTTTCTGGAACTCTATGTTGTGAGAATGCTTTTGGATGAAGAACAACTATTATTTAATTATTTAAAAAATTAATATAGGGCTCCAAATATACTAAAAACAAAAAACAATAATGGAAACGGTAAAAGTAGTAGAACCGAGATCTAATGTGAGAGCCGACGAGCATAAAAATCATGTCGTCCTTCAAGGCGGTCAGAGGTATACTGAGCAAGTTCACTCTGCTGATAGTTGGGGTAGCGTTGGTCAACCACCAATCCAAGCCTCTTGGAGTGTCTATCCTCCAAGCACACAAACAATCGTAGATAGGCTAGTTAGGGTTAGATGTTACGTTGAAGTTGAGAGTCAGTCTGGAGATTTCCAAGTTGGAACTAACGACGCACCGCGTCAATTTCCCTTGCATTCTATTCTCGACGTATCAACCGTTCAAATTAACGGTGAATCCATTTCCGATAACATCGGAGATAAAGTGCACGCATTAATGACATATGGTAACAGTGCTGAAGACCGTAATAAGACTTGGAGTACGACTTGTGCTATGCCCGATAACTTTCAGCAACTTTCTGATTGGTCCACGCTTGGTAGTGGCAAAAACCCCCTAGCCGAATACGGTGAAAATTCAACTGAACAAACCCGGGGTGGCTTTGTATATGAGGTTGTCAGTCCGACAGTTGCGAGATACGTTTTTACTGAACCTCTTATTCTTAGTCCTTTCTATGAAGGTCTTGGACATCAAGTCGAAGGATTTGTGAATGTCAATCAACTTAACTTTAACTTGAGGTGGAAATCCAACCTCGATAAAATCTGGTCTCACGCGAGCACTGGAAATGCCATTTCTGGTCTTAATGTTTCGTTCTATCGCGCTCCAGAACTCCTAACCACATACATTACCCCAGATATTACACAAGAAATTCCACGCCTTCAAACTTTGCCTTATCATAAATCAATGGATTATCTTCGATCTGTTGATAATATGGCTATTGGTGAAACACGTCGCGTCGTATCTGATTCGATTAAACTTTCGCAGATTCCTCGAAAAATGTATTTGTTTGTTAGACGTCGTCGCCAAGATACTACATTTGAAACTGCTGATTCTTTTGCGGGTATTAAACGTCTGTCAGTTCTTTGGAATAACCAGAGCGGATTATTCGCGAATGCAACTCCACAAGACTTGTTTGAAATTTCTAGGCGGAACGGATGTAATTTGACCTATCCTCAATGGTCTAAATATCGCGGGTCCGTGCTATGCATCGAATTCGGGCATCAACTGGGACTTATGGATAACGAAGCGCCCGGCGTTCGTGGTCAATATACGATTCAGATTGAATTGGATGTTGAGAATCTTAGCGGAGAAGCGGGTTGGAATGGTGAATTTTACACATTGATGATGATGGAAGGAACATTCCAGATCTCTGAAAATATGGGTCGGGCTACTCTGGGTAACCTTACACCCGACGTTGTGTTTATGGCGCGTCAGTCCGATGAACTTGATTTCACTCAATATGAACATCTTCGGGGTGGTGGTTTCTTCTCCAGTCTTAAATCCTTTATTAATAAGGTCGCCCGAGGAATTCAGAAAGGTGCTAAATTAGCAACAAAAATCGCACCAGCGGTTGTAGGCGCCTTCCCTCAGTTGGCGCCAGTTGCGGGAGCGCTCCCAGCTATCTCTGCCGGAGCTGACCTAGCTCGCGCATTGTCTGGGGGTCGCCTATCGGGCGGGAGGCTTTCTGGTGGAAGGCTTTCCGGCGGGAGCTATCGTAGATAATTTTAAACATAGATAAAAAAACACCCTAATATATAAAGGTAATGGCGGTCAAAGAAGATAAAAAGAAGGATTGTTTGGAAACACGAATTATGAATTCGAGGAACATAGCGAAGAGCTCATTAAAACAATATCTAGCGAGTTTGAAAAAACTTCGGGAAAATATGAATATGGGAAAAACCAAGGATTTGAATAGTTGTAAATTCTTATACAGTTTCTCTGGAGTAATGTCAGCCGTTGAGAAAGAGAAAAAACTAACTATGAGAAAAAACAGATTAACGGCTGTACTGGTTGCGCTGGGTGCTGAAAAGCGTAAAACAAAAAAAGTAGAGAAACTAATTAAACAATATGGTGAAGAACTTAAATCATATAACGAAATATATGACGAACGATTGAAGAAACAGAAGAAATCAAAGAACCAAGAAAAAAACTGGCTTGAATATTCTGATCTTGTCAAAGTGTCGAATGATATGTTGAAAGAAATCAAAGAAAAAGGACTCATTAAATTAAAACCAAAAACTAGAAGAATTTCAGACGCAGAATTCCGATTACTTCAGAGATATGTATTATTGAGAGTTTATTTAGAATTTCCACTACGTAATGATTTTTCAGAAATGGAAGTTTTGACAGAAAAGGAATTTAAGGATTTGAATAGCAAAGATAAAGAAATTACGAATTTACTCGTAATAAGTAAGTCTCCTAAATTATCCAAATTTCATATTAACAATTACAAAACAAAGAAATTTCTGGGATCAAAAAAATACAGCATTCCAAAAAAACTAATGAAACTAATCAAAATATTATTGCGGTGGAATACTTCTGGGTTCTTATTTGTGAAAGCGGATAGAGAAGAGCCACTTTCATCCAACAACATAACTCAGAATTTGAATGCTATTTTTAAGAAATATGCCAAAGGAAAAAAAATTAGTACGTCAATGATTCGTCATATTACAATTTCCCACACGCTAAAAGATACACCAACAATAGCAGAGAAAGAAGAGGAAAAAAAGAAGATTGAGAAGAAGTATTTGCATTCCGCAAAAATGAATGAATTATATAGGAAAATCTAAAAAAAGAATAAGTATTTTTTTTGAATAAATAATCTTCGTATAAGTATATACAATAAAATGGAAAATATACAAAAGAACATTTCGAATGTTATGGCAACTAATGAAGGGATGTGGGCTGAGATTAAAGATGATTTAAATATTATCGCGAAAACAGATCCACAATATGTTAGAAAGCTTGTTTCAAAAATGAAAAAAGATAAAGTTGAACTTATGGAAAAGTTCGACGAGTGTTTTGGGGACACTGATGATGCAGACCCTCTCAAAGTTGAAATGCTATGTTTTCTGGGGCGTCTTGGTGTTTTGTGATCTGGGAAATTTCTTCAAATCCCTTTGATATACAATAGGTATATTAGCTAGATCTGAAATTTCATTCCTCCCTCTATCCCAGCGGGATAGCGCCCCTACATCAACCCAACATTCCTTATCAAATTGTGCCTTACTTACTAATTCATAATACCTAACCTTGTCATTAAATTTCCATACGATGAATACTTTCCATCCATCCGCGATAAGTCGGAATCCCTCAAGTATTTTATTATGCCCTACGAATGTACTCGTATATTGATCGTGTCTTATTCTCCTCGACTTTAGTTCCACAACAACCTTTTTCGCCTCATCCCGAAAATCAAAGATGCTGAATGCGTCTTTGTAGGGCTTCAACTTAATCCCCATAGCCTTAGAAATTTTCCTACACATAATTTTTTCATTCTTATTGCCGAATTTTAAGTCCTTTCTTCTATTGCACATTTTTTTTTAGCCGTTTTATATCTAAGGGGAGAAAAAAAACATTATATTAATTAATTATTGGTCCATTTATTGTCTAAGGTGCATAAATTTCGAAATTTATGCCATTCTTGGGTTAAAAAGTGGCTAAATATGGCTTTAGACATTTATTGACTAAAGTTTATCCACTTTTTATTAAGGGTTTTTTTATTTTTGTCTAATTCATACATTATATTATATCAGAATCTGTATCGCTGTAATCGGAGTCTGACGGCTCTACGGGGCGATTAGCGTCATCTTTGATAACTTGAACCATTACTTCACACATATCGGAGTTCTGAAGGATATCCTTCAGTATTTCACGAAGTAAGCACGGGTCAGCCTTTATCTTTTTGATTATAGACGCCTTGGCTCTTGCGCGCTTCTTATTCGTTGCGTATTTACATAATTTCCCGGATTCTTTCGCTTTTCTGTAGTATGCTTTATTGTAGATTGATATTTTATCTCTGGCTGTAGGTGTGGCGGGTGGCGTTGTGTGTTCTGCTACGCATACGCGAGGCTTTCCCGTTGAGTCTTTTTTAAATTCAACTAGTTTTTCTGGCATCTTGTTTATATATATATATTGAGATAATTTTTATCTAAAAAAAACATTTGTTGTTTTTTGTTGTTTTTTGTTGTTTATTCTTTTATGTAAGGGTCAAGCGGAATAAAATTATAATGCTTTTTGAAAAATGCTTGAGATGCTTTCAACGCTTGCTCTCGAGTTTTATATTGTCGTTCCTCATATTTATGTTTTGGTTTCTTTTTGTATGAGAAACAGACCGACTGTAGCCTATTAGAGATCCCGCTAGGAATCCTTACTAAATAGTACTTTCTTTTCGAATGCCTAAACTTTGAACTCAAGATGCTTTCCATTTCTTTATATAAATTATACATTCTAAAACCTCTAGACGAAATTTTATAAGAGTTTTTTAAGATTATTTCTGATTTCTTCAATATTGGTTAGATCTTGCAATTCTTGAAGATACTTTTTTAATTTTTCCAATTTCTCTTTCGCCTTTTGCTCTTTAGTTTTCTTAGGGTTCTTTGCTCTATATAATTCCCTTCTTCTGTTGTTGATTGTTTCTCTATTCTTACTGTAATAAATTCTCATTAATTCGTTGGATTTCTGTTTTTTGGAAACATTTTCTGTCTTTTTTTCAGTAGACGAAACACTCATTTATAAAATAACCGTATTATATGTTTAGACGGAAATTTATTTTCATTTTTATTATTTAATGTATAGATGAATAATTAATTATTTTTTTTGGTCTAAACAATATTTACATAATTATAATATACTACTAACTATAAAAGGGAGAAAAAAATAATAATGCTGTCAAAATCATTTAAATTGATTGATATCGTAGCGCCAGTCGTCGTTGCCAAGGATGTAGGCGCAAAGGGAGCAAAGGAATACATGGGATTTGAAGATTATTTTGATGTTCTTGAACACATTCTTGATACACCCAAGGAAAATAGGAATTTTTATGAGGTTCTCCAAGGATTGGAACCACGTCGCATTTATTTTGACGTTGACAAAAAGAAAGTTAAGGGCGAGGAATTACCAGACGTCGCCGAATTTGTTTTTCACATGAAAGATACAATTATTAACGTATTTGATGTATTGTGTGGAATTGAATTATCAGAAGATGAAATCCTATTCACGGAAAGTTCAACCAAAAGTAAATTTTCATTTCATATCGTTGTACCGGATTATAAGGTCAGCGTTGAGGTTATGAAATTGATTCATAAGTTTGTATCTGATACTATGGAAGCCACCAACGCTAATTATAAAGATATCGTCGATCCAGCTGTTTACGGGCGTAATCAGTGTTTTCGCCTCTTGCATTGCTGTAAAAATGGTAAGAAAAACTACAAGAAGCTGTATACCGGCAATTTTACAGAATGTCAAACACTCGTCGGGGATATCTCCGAATGTAAGTCCTTGAAACTTGTTGACCGCATTCAAAAGAGCCTAGATGAGAAGAAAGAGGCATATGAAGCAAGGCACGTAAATTACGCGTGCGATTCCACCCACGACAAAGAGTTTTTCACAAAACTTGTTGATGGTTTGAAATCCTCGAGGGCTGAAAATTACGTAACTTGGCGAAATGTATGCATGTCGCTTGGACACGAAAAGGCTGGCTTGGACATTGCTATTAGGTTTTCAAATAAAACTAGTAAGAAGTCTCAAGTTAATAGAGCCAAAACAACTGAATTATACGAAGTTGGATTGAAATCAACATTCAACGGTCGCGCCTTAGGTGTTGGGACTCTACTACATTATCTGAGAGAAGATAATTACGAGGTTTTTAAAGCTCTGACAATGCCCAAGAAAGAGAAAGAAGATAGCCCGAATCTTCGAAATATGATCGAATGTATGAAGGAAGGGTTAAATTTCGAAGATGGTGAAGACGAGGTGGAAGAGGAGGATTATTTCGAAGAAAAGGAAGAAGAAAAAAAAGAAAAAAAAGAAACACAAGAAGATAAATTAAAGCGGTGGTTATCTCGCGACGAATTTTACTTGCGTAACCCCGTATCAGATCCAACGAATTTAATTGACTTCCAGAAACAAGACATCTATGAAACGAAATATATGAAAGAATATCCAAAGGACGCAAAAACATTAATTGTGAAAGCGCAAAAAGGAAGAGGTAAGACACATACATTAGTGGACTATATTAAAGAACAACCAGAATTAAAAAGAATCATATTCATTAGTTTCCGTAGGAGTTTTACTGGGGAACTTATGAAAAGGCTCACGCCGTTAGGTTTCAAGAAATACAGCGATATTAAAGGCGCAATTAATGACGATAATCTGAGATTAGTTATCCAAGTCGAAAGCCTTCACCGCATCAAATGGACAGAAAAGGCTGACCTCGTCGTATGTGATGAAATTGAATCTATCCGGAGTCAACATTTCAGCCCTACTAATAAATTTAGGGCGAGGGTTATGGAGAAATACCGAATGTTTATCAAAACTTCGGAAAAATCAATATTTATGGATGCCGACATTAGTGAGAATACCGTTAAGCATATTTTCTCGCTGAGAGATGAAAGCACAACACAGTATATCGAGAACATTTACACAGAAGAAGCATCAAAATATAAGGAATTCTACAGCACTAAGATTAATACAGTTTTAGGGAAAATCTGTGAATCGTTAAGTAATGGTCAAAAAATTGTTATCGCCTCGAATCGTAGCGTTAAATTTCAACTGGCACTCGTTGATAGAATTTTGAAAGCGTATCCAGCACTAAAAATCGGCGTATATAATTCGAAAACGATCCGAGAAAAAAAGGTTGCTAAAGAACTAAAAGATGTTGAAATAGGGTGGAGTAGTAAAGATGTTATCATATACTCTCCTACGATTTCTGCTGGTGTTAGTTTCGATTCGAAAAGATTCGACACGTTTTACGGATTCTTCGTGAATAATGGAAAGATCAATTCAATGCGCCAGATGATTTCCCGTGTGAGACATTTCTCAACAAATGAATATTACTTCTGTTTACAATCCTTCGGAGGGTCCAGCAAACCTCAAAATGCCGAGGAATTTGAACAGTACATATGCTCCAATAGATTTATTACTGACGGTTTGCCAGCATTTATCCACTGTGAAGAATCTTACGACGGCACTAGGTCTTATCCATACAAAACAATGGGGTATGACTTATGGGTTATGAATGAAATTGAAATAGCTCGAGATAAATGTATGTTCCTTTATAATTTCCTACGTGAACAATACCAATCGGGTACGGGTTCAATGAAATGGTTTGGGACAGAAACAACCACTGAAAATGAGGAAAAACAGAAAATTAAGAAAACTGACATTAAGGATGTCAGCAAAAAAATAGAGAAGAAAGAATGTGAAGCTATCGCAGATGCAAAAATAATCAGCAAGATTGAGAAGGAAGAAATTGAAGCAAAGCTTAGAGCTGAAATCCAAGTATCTGAAGATGATTTACTTAGTTTGCAAAGATATAATCTATTAGAATGGTACGATTTCAAACAAACCGAAAAACCAAATTGGGTTTGGTATATTCTGAAACGTAAGAAAAGGGCAAAAGAAACCTACAAGAATAGAAAGATAGCGTTTGTCAAAGGAAATCTTAGATACTTGAAAGAACAAGAATCAGAGCACTTTTCAAGAGTTTGTGGGGGTGATGAAGTTGCAGTTGAGGATGATCTAAGAAAAAAATATAGATCTGTAAAGATAACTATTGGATTGGAATTGTTAAAAATTGTTGGAATCAAAAAACTTTCAGACAAAACTGAAATTACAAGAAAAGCACTAATGCAAAGATTTCAAAAGAATGAAAAGAAATTGATAAAAAAAATGCCCCATATTTGTTCGGTCTTCGGAATTAGAAAAAGATCACAACCGAAAATTGAGGAATGGGGCAAAAAGGTATACTTCAAAAAGATGTTAAGATTTATAAATGATAGACTTTTAGAATTATTTGATATGACATTAAAAGAAACTGGGAACCATTCGAAAAAGTACGAGCTAGATAAGCGTTTCAACTCTGATGAAATAGCTTGTTTCGAGCAATTTGAAAAGTGAGAATTTCGGGAAATCGCAAAAAGTGTTTTTAAGGCTTTAACGTCATAACATTTACTATGCTGAGCATTTATTTTAAGTTGGTGAACAGAGTTAAAGCGAGGAGATTGGACATTGTCGAAACCGACTTCGGCCCACCAAACCAAGAAAAATGGTGAGTTACTTATATATATATATTAATTTGGTTTGGTGGGCCGAAGTCGGTTTCGACAATGTCCAATCTCCTCGCTTGAGTACCATAACATTTACTATGCTGAGCATTTATTTTAAGTTAGGAAACAGAGTTAAAGGCTGAAAAACAGTTTTCGCGATTTCCTGCTTTTCTCACTTTTCAAAAAAAAATATTTGCTCAAATTAGTAAACGACTACCAATCAAAAACCAAAAGAAGGGATTATCTTTCTCCTCCCATATCTTTTCAAAACCCGCGTACATCAATTCTTTCGTAATATACCACCCAATCCCGAAAACATTACTCAACACATTGTATGTAGTTTCAGAAAACATCGTAAATATACAAAAGGTATTTTATTTTTGGTCTCCGAAAACAAAAACAATATGTCTTCGCGGGTCCGCAGTATATCTTATATTCTTATACAATCTCAAATCGTAGTAAAGGTATTTATAGTATTGTGAAAAAACGTCATCATCTAATCTCATTGCATCAAGATGGAGATCTGATACAAATTCATTAGCGCCCATTCTACACCAGAAATTTTTAGGGAATCTGATCTCAATTAAAACATTCTTGTTTTTGAAACGAAAACACATCTATATTGTTCTTAAAAAATTTCTTTCAGAAATTAAGAACCAACCAACATCTGTTTTTAAAAAATTCTTTCAGAAATTAAGAACCAAAAAAAACAGATGGTAATTCACCGAGTGTAGCCAGCCCGAATGTGCGTAGCACATGGGCAAGGCGTGAACGGAGTTATAGCCTTCCCGCTAATGCCCTTGCTAGTTTTTTTCTAAATTTTCCAGATTTACCTTTTCCTTTAGATTGACCCATTTCCACAGCTAATTGCTCCATTCGTAATCTTCTTGCGCGTTCACTTGGGGTTTCCTCTTCATCAGAATCGTCATCATCGTCTTCGAAACTGATTGGGCGATTTCTCACAGTAGGTACAACTGTCGGGAATTTCTTTGAAGGTTCTTTTGGTGCTCTTAGGGGTTCAAATACCCTTGGGATTTGTGTTTTCGGTGGAGGTGCTGGCGGTGGTGGGGCAAACGTCCTTGGTAGTACTTCAGCAACTGCTTTCAGAGGAATTCCAGTCTGGTTTTTACGTATTTGTGACGCTTCTTCTCTAACCAAATTCCGAATGACTTGTTCCGTAGGATGTCCAGAAGGTAGAGATTGAGCATTGAGAGCAGTTCGAACGACCGACTGTGGAACCGGATAATCCGGATGTGTTGAGCCTTGGCAATACATATTAATAACCATATGACCAAGATCTATCTTCTTACCGCCACGAAAACTTGAAACTAAACTCTCAGCTTTTTTGGATTCTTGTGGCTTTTGGGCTTTTTGGATTTTGGATATCAATGCACTCTTTCTCAGTTTAGAATAACCTCGCAAACCTAAACCCTTTGCTTGAGCCCTTAATTGTTTTAAATTTTTCGTTCCTAACATTATCTTTCCTATAAGTATATACATATTTTATTCTCTTGAATTAATCATAAATAAAAAATGGATGTTAAAAATGAAGAAGAATTGTCAAAACTTACGAGAACTCAACTTCGGAGATATGTAAGCAGAAATGAAATCAATATTGAAGGAGGTATTTCGAATCTGAGAAAAACAGAACTTATAAAAGCAATCGTAGCTTCGGATTTTTGGGGCGAAAAGGTTGGGAGAGAAAAGGAAGTAAGTAAAAAATTAAAAAAAGAACCAATTTCAAGAAAACAACTAATTGCTTCTTTGGAAGAATGCCGGAAGGAACTTCGAAGAAGGATGAAAATCCTAAAACAGATGTCAAAGGCGAGAGAAAAGGAACTTTTGGACGTTAAACAAGATATAGTGGAAGGGGCAAAGAAAAAAGATAAGAAGTTGGTTGGCGAAGTATTAGACGATGTTATTAATGTCGTTGAAGATCAAAATGAAGAATTAGTTGAGGAACTCAAAGAAGGTTTGAAATCCATCCCCGATGAACTCAAAGAAGAAGCAGAACCAAAACTACCGAAATTCCGAGTAATGGCATTCGACAGATTATATAAGGATTTTACAATTAATAAGATTTTCTCCGATGCATTTAAGAAAAAAATGATTGACGTTGTTTTACTCGACATGACTTCTGAAGATCTACTAAGCATAATTGAGGAAAAGGAAAAGAAAGAACGCGGAGAACCGGAGTCAGAGTCAGATTCAGATGTTGGATTTGAATTAGTATCAGCATAAGGGATAAACCCCGTGACCGCTGTTTTTTTTTTGAGGTGTCGGTTTTCACGATTTTTTTTGGTTCTTAATTTCCAAAAAAAAAGATGGTAATGGGTTCAAGGCGTGAACGAATTAGAATAATTTGGTAACAACAATCATTTTACATGTAAAGATATTCCCCAATTTTGCGTTTGTCCATTGAGCTGAAATATTTAAATTATGATTTGTTGTTGTGTCAACATTTGCTTCAAATTGCGAATTTAACCCGCGCCAGCCATCCGCATTATTATCCCTACTGTAAACAAACTGACCATTTGCATAAATATCACCAGCAACGCCCAGAGACTTAACAACAAAATCTGTTTCAACTTCCCAAGCAACCTCCGTTTTTAAATCATCCAAATCAATAAAATCTGATTCCCAAATTGTGACCGCACCAAGCTCAGCAATAATTTTCAAATCTTCTGATTTTCCTTCCGATTCGACAACGCCAGCCATTTTTAAATGATATACGTCACCCAAATTCCAAGCGGGAATTGATAAAGAGCCAACGCCAGTACCGGTAATTGAAGTTTTGGTAATTGTATTCTCTACGACTGTTGTATCAGTTTTTGAATAATTCCCGTGCCTTGCCCATGAAACACCGCCATTGCCATCAGTTTTTAATATGTCGCAATAATCGCCACGGACAACCGGTAATGTATAATTTGTGCCAGCAGTGATATTACCAATATCTAGCCCATTATCTTTCAAGTCTAGAAAGGGCACAGATAAACCCGTTCCCGTGGGTGTAATGCTGATCTCCATACGGCTTCCCGTATTCCCGAATGACCAATTTTCAGTAGCGCGAGACACGATAGCAGACGATACAACTTCACCACTGCCATTATATCCCCTCATTACGTATTCCGCGAGTGTATCGTTTAATAGCGGTGGTAATTTTGCTGCGTTGGTTCCACGACCCCGCCTAGTTTCTAACGTTGGTCCATTGACAGTATTTTTATATAGTTTGTATACATTGACACCACTCGAGTTGAGGGTCATATTTGTATCAGCATCCCCCGCTGTCATTGATGTAAATGAAACGCTATCAGTTGTATTTAATGATTGGTCAAATGGGTTATCTGACTGCCAAGTTACATCGCCAGATGCATCAGTTTTCAATATTTGGTTATTCGTGCCACGGGCCACGGGTAATGTGTAAGAAACCGCTCCGAAAATATCACCGATACGTAAACCAGAACTTGATAACTCAAAATATGGACGCGCCCCAGTTTGTCCAGATGGGGTTATACTATGCTCTAACCTTGTACCGGTTTGTGAACCGGTAAAGGGTTCAGTAGCATAAACTCTTGTATGTGCAACTTCTGGGTATACAGAACCATTAAAACCACGACTTGATAATATACTGACTCTATCACCAGCAACACAAGCCAAGGGCGCAGATTTTGTGCCTCGTGATTTATTTAATTGGAGAATTGGTCCGCCGATATTGTCTTGATGCGCCCAGAAGCTCGCGACATCGAACTGACCCAATATAACGCCCCCCGTCTCTGCAGTGCTTCTCGTGTCGACGCCCTTAAATTCTACGACATCCGTTGTGTTTAAATCTTGGTCAAACGGGTTGGCGGAGTTAGTCCACGTAACAACGCCCGCGCCGTCAGTTTTCAATATTTGGTTTAATGTTCCTCGTGTTGTTGGAAGTTTATAATCTGTGCTTCCCGCCACATCACCAATGGCTAAATGTGCGCCAGTCAGTTCAAGATATTTCTTTTTTGTTGCTGTGCCATCTGGTGTAATTTCTAGTTCATAGCGCGTGCCATTATTACCCGCTGAAAAGTTTTCATTAGCTACGTACGAATCTCGACCCGTTTGCACGAATGATGTTCCATCATGCCCATTAGCAATATTAGTACATATAACGTCATTGTTAACGATTGCTGTCGGTGTGGATTGGTCCCCACGCGCCTTAAATTTTTCAAATCCCACACCGCCCGCAACGCTTTCATATCTTGAAAATTGACTGAATCCCGTGTTTAACAGCGCGGTTGCGCCGTTGTCTGTCTCGTCGCCCACAGTTACATTATTTTGCGCGTGGGTGTTTTTACTCTCAAGATTATTCAATACTAGGTCTTCTCGCGGATAATTAACTATGATACTGCTTGGCGTTGGCTTAACTGTTTCGTCTTTGAAAAGATAAACCTTTTTTTGTCCAGCAGATCTCACTAGCCCTCCATATTTCTTACCCCCGTTGTCATATTCCCAAAATGCGCCGAGGTTGCTTGTATCGGTCGCATTATCAACGCCAAGATGAATTAATGTGTCTTTTGTTTCTACGGTCTCACGACTAATAATTGTATCAGCAGTGAGCGTATTTATAACGTTCAAATTTTCAAATTCACCGTCGCCTTTAACTTCAAGGTTGCCTTCTATAGTTCCACCGCCTTGAATAACTACATTCTCACATTTCATTTCAGTACAGCCAATTTTCAAACCTAATGAAACTCCTAATTCAACATCTTTGAATTTATTTAATGACATTCTTACTTCTGGTTCCGTTTCCTTATATTAACCTTTTCAAAAAAAAATGAGAAATAATAATAATCGTTTTATTTTTTGAGAATCTTAATCATTCGTAATGAGACTTGTGTTGTCATTTCCTTGATAGTTGAACCGCCCTTCTTTGTAAATCCATCCTCATAATTAATGATGACATTTTCAGTTGACTCGAGCAAATCTCGAAATTCTCTGAATTGCTTTCCTTTTCTGAATTCGTATTTGTTTGAAATAAGACAAACAAGAATGCCTTCTGGGTTTAGGTGATCGTGATAGGCTTTCAATACAAAATCTACATCGTGGGTCGCTTTACCATTTAACAAACCCATACCGCCTTTTAGTGTATATGGAGGATTCATAATAATTACTGGGTATTTTTCAGAACTTGGAAGTTTAAAGAAATTGCTTTCCGGGCGAACTTCAGTCCTTGGGAATTTCTTTAGGAAGTGTTCTCGGAATTCTGACATATTCTCTAGCATTGTCGAATATATTAGGTCGTTTGTTAATAATGCCTCATATGTTATGAAACCGGCACCCGCCGTAGGTTCTAGAAATATGATCGGATGTGAAGTCGTACTTATCCCGCTCAGTTTAACCATATCTCTTGCGATCGGGGCTGGTGTGAAAAATGCGTTTTGAAGCCTTACCAATTCCTTATTACCGCCATAAACCTCCCGCGTTAGGTCAAGCATTTCTTTTTTAAGTCGAATCATAGATGTTTCATCTGGTGTATCTAACTTCGATAAATCTCCCACAGATGATTTTTGTTCTTCAGAATAAAACCTAACTTCCCAAGGCGTCAATGCCGGTATTCTAGCACTGCTTTTTATTTTGAAAATTTGAGAAGGGTCAAGCATATCTGCGGGTACTCTGCAATCTTCCAGAGGATCTACAGCCATCATCTTACGCAGAGCCACTTTAATTCTACTCTGTTTTGCATTGGATTTCTCGAATAAAGCTAGATCTATTCCGTTATTTCTGTGTTTGACTGGAATTCCGTTCAATGCTCTATTAATATCTTTTCTGAAGTCAAAATCATTCTTCACTAAGAATAAGTTGATTATCATAACATTCCTCTTACTTTTAGGCAATTTGGCATGAGACATAAACCGTACTCCTCTTCCTTTAACTTGTTCTTGCTCGGTATTATTCCACGAAGGCTCCATAAGGATAATATAACCGGTCTCCAGCAAATTTAACCCTTCAGCACCAGCTTTTGAAATGATAATTACTTTAATTTTGCCTTCCACGTAATCCTTTACAAGTTCTGCTCGTTTTGATTTAGGGACGGATCCGTTAATATTTCCAAACGGTATACCATCGGCTCTTAACCTTTTAGAAATTAAATCAGAAGATATCTTTTTGAAATGTGTAAATATTACAATCTTATCTGTATGCGACCTAATTACACCTTCCGTTAAACCGACACTAGGCGTCGGAGTCTTGCTGATGACACCTTTAACAAAATCCATTATCCAATTTACTTTTTGGGACCTCGTGCCTCCGAGTCCGTTTGATGCCTTTCTTACACCCATATGAAATGCATTTATATTCGTTGAATCCTCATTTATATTTAATTCTTTCACCAGTCTTGGAATTTTAAGACCCATTTCAATTGCTTCATAATTTTCTAATGTATTCTCATTCATTTTGATTGGAACGTATTCTTCTTGAACGGCTGGGAAATAGATTTCCCGTGCATCTGGCGGATGTTCAAAGAAACTCAATCTACATCCGAAATATGTTCTCATTGCTTTTGGATCATTCATTATCCGGTTAAATATTCCGCTTTTCTTTTCAAATGGCTCGTGTTGATTTATCATCGCCATTAGATTTTCTATATCAGATGCTGAATTTACAAGAGGGGTCGCCGAAAGAAGAAGAGTTTTTCTAGCCTTCATCGCACATTCGGTCAAAATAGAATATACTCTTTTACCGGAAGTTATCTCGGGAGATCTCTTAACGATATTGCCCCGAGAATCAATCCTAACGCCACCAGAACTTATATTGATATGTGTTCGAAGGTTTTGGGCTTCATCTATAATAAGCAGAGCGTCTGTGCAATCTGTGTCCTTATCATTTTTTCTCACGCCATTTGCATAACCAGTATATGTGAAAAAGTGATAACGATCATCTTTTTTTATCCCTTCATCAAACAAATATAACTCTTGCTTGAATCCAGCAAGAAGACTCGCTGGTGTAATAACGAATACTTTGGAATCCGGATATTTTCTCAAATATACTTCGGCTGAAATCACTGCTGTGAGAGTTTTACCACTGCCAACGCCGTGTATTGCCATTGCTCCTTTTGGCACTCCATCGATAAAGTTAAGGACGAATCTTATTTGATGTTGTTGCAATTCTCGTTCCCGAGGGTCGAGAGGCGATCTCGGATCTCTGTCGGGTATATCTTCTTTTAGTATTAGTTTTCTTTTTCTTGTCCTTTTCGCCTTTGGCTTTGCCTTTGGCTTTGCCTTCTTTTTCTTTTTCTTCTTTTTCTTCGAACGGCTTTGGCTCTTAAATATTTTTGACACGAGCTCAGCTTTGCGAAGCCTAGAGTATCTGGGAAATAGTTTTCCAGATCTAACAATTTGCCTCAATTCTTTTACAGTTTTCTTTCTTAGTTGTTCCATTATTCGCAAGGCACTATATTAACTGGAAAAAAAATATTTTATAAATACTCTGATTACCTTCGAGAATCAACTTTAGATTTCATAACCAAAGCTTGAAGTTGTTTCATATTCATTTTACTCAAATTGTTATATTTTTTACACTTCTTATCCCGCCTTGCTCTTACCTTAGCTAGAAGAGGACCTCTTTTCTTAACTCTCGCTTTTCGCTTCTTCTTTGCTGGGGCTGTTACTGTTACTGGTGAACTTCCTACTCTGGGTGGAAGCGGTGGTTTGAAAACTCTTTTTGATGATATAGCGTTCACTAATTGAAATTTATTCATTGTGCTAAATCCTTTAATCCTATGTCTTTTTGCCTCTCCTTTTAGTGTTTTCATGCTCATCTTTGTTAATGGTCTTTCATCAATAAGTTTTATGAGCTGGGCTTTTTTCATCGTGGAATAGCCTCGAAACCCTAGGCTTTTTGCTCTCGCTTTTAGTGCTTTTAACGTTGGCATTTTTTCGTTTTTAGAGATAATATATAATAGTCTCTTAGAAAGAAAATTCATTTTAAATAATTAAATACGCAATTCGATTGCATTTTTTCCTAAAAAGAAAGAATATGGAACAATTTGAACGGATGCAATTCGTTTTATTTTTGTTGGAAATATTGAAAGTAACCCAACTTCAGATATTTGATCTATTGTGTATTTTTTTATGACTCGCGAATAATCTATTTCATTTCGGGACCACATAAGAAAATTTTCACCGACGCTTAAATTTTTTGGGATTATGTGCGTCAATAATGCCTTATACTCTACTCTACAATATTCCAATATCAAACGCTCAGCCTCAGTAAGGGTATTAGCGTGCCCGATCATACGTAAATCACCCCCTATTAATTCTACTATAAAAAAACACATATT